>Ga0209542_10000101_pt1 | contig 211484 bp, 228 predicted proteins | sample RifCSPhighO2_01_FD_184028 | JGI IMG/M metagenome (GOLD analysis project Ga0209542, IMG submission 184028) | Soil microbial communities from Rifle, Colorado - Rifle CSP2_plank highO2_0.1 (SPAdes) (version 2) | ecosystem: Environmental > Terrestrial > Deep subsurface > Rock core/Sediment ...
ATGTCCCGACAAAGTCGGGACAGGTGAGGGTGATTTAAGAGCTAAGTAAGCTTAGATACCCCTCATCTGTCAGCGACTAATAATAACCCAAATAACGCTGACATCTTCTCCCGCAAGGGGAGAAGAAAATAAGAAAAAACCTTATGACGATGAACGACACAATTTCAGATATGCTAACCCGCATTCGCAATGCATTGCTCGCCCGCAAGAGCGAAGTTTCTTTGCCGCACTCCAATTTCAAGCTCAGCCTGGCCAAAGTTCTGGAAACAGAAGGCTGGATTAAGAAAGTGGAAGTGTCGGAAGACGGCGGCTTCAAAAATTTGATGCTGCAGCTCAAATACGATGCCTCCGGCCAACCGACGATTTCCGGCATCAAACGGGTCAGCAAGCCGGGACAGCGTATTTATGCTTCCCGGGAAAATTTGCCGCGTGTCATGGGCAGCATGGGCACCACGGTAGTTTCGACTTCGAAAGGATTAATGACGGACAAGGAAGCCCGCAAGGCCAAAGTCGGCGGCGAAATTGTCTGCCAAATTTGGTAATGTAATTTTCAGCTTAATCCTCTCCCTCAACGGGAGAGGATGTCCCGACAAAGTCGGGACAGGTGAGGGTGATTTAAGAGCTAAGTAAGCTTAGATACCCCTCATCTGTCAGCGACTAATAATAACCCAAATAACGCTGACATCTTCTCCCGCAAGGGGAGAAGAACAAGAAGAAAGAATCAAATGAGCAGAATCGGTAAAAAACCAGTAACCCTGCCATCCGGTGTGACCGCCGAGATTCAGGATCAGACTCTGAAGGTCAAAGGACCCAAGGGCGAATTAACGCTGCATGTTCATCCCAAAGTTACTGTTGCTCAGAATGGCCAGGATCTGGTCGTCAGCGTAAAAAACGAGAAGGTAAAGAGCGAACGGGCGTTGTGGGGATTATCGCGCGCGCTGATTAACAATATGGTCTCTGGTGTGACCGCCGGGTTTAGCAAAACCTTGGAAATCAACGGGGTCGGTTACAAAGCCGCGGTGACCGGAAAAAAATTGGTCATGAATCTTGGTTATTCGCACCCGATTGAAATGGAAATCCCGGATGGTCTGGACGTCAAAGTGGAAAAGAACGTTATGACCGTAGCCGGCATTGACCGCCAGTTGGTCGGCCAGTTTGCGGCTGTTGTGCGCTCCCAGCGGGAACCGGAGCCTTACAAGGGCAAAGGCATAAAATATTCCGATGAAGTTATTCGGCGTAAAGCGGGCAAAGTCGTTAAGGCCGTCGGAGGCGGAAAATAGAATCTAGAAATTATAATTCTATGAACAAAAGAACCCAGAGAAAATTTAGACATAACCGGATTCGCTCGAAAGTCAAAGGAACGGCGCAAGTTCCGCGCATGAATGTTTTCCGATCGTTAAGCCAGATTTACGTGCAATTCATCGATGATGAAAACGGTAAGACCATGGCCAGCGCCGCCAGTTCGGAACTTAAGGGTAAAAACAGCAAGAAGCAGGCCTCGGTTGAGGTCGGCAAGCTCGCCGCCCAGAAAGCCCAGGCGGCCGGGATTAAAAAAGTTGTGTTTGACCGCGGCGGATACCAGTATCACGGCCGGGTAAAAGAATTAGCTGACAGCGCTCGCGCTGCGGGATTGGAGTTTTAAACGTAACTTTCAGTTTTATCCTCTCCCTTGACGGGAGAGGATGTCACTCAACTTCGTTGAGTGACAGGTGAGGGTGATTTAGGAGCCTACTAACCCTTAGATACCCCTCATCTGTCAGCCGGCTTTAATAAAATCTCTAAGGCTGACATCTTCTCCCGCAAGGGGAGAAGAAAGAGAAGAAAGAATCTTTATGGCATTTAACAGAGGCCGCGGTCGCGGCCGCCAAGGCGAACAGGGCCCCAGAGAATTTGAGCAAAAGATCGTCGAGATCAAGCGCGTGACGCGCGTGGTCGCTGGCGGCAAGCGCATGCGTTTCCGCGCCCTAGTGGTGATCGGGGACAAAAAAGGGCGGGTGGGCATCGGTCTGCGCAAAGGCGCCGATGTTTCGGAAGCTGTGAACAAGGCGGTTAACGCGGCCAAGAAAACTCTGGTGAGCATCAACCTGGTCAACGATACCATTCCGCACGAAATGAAGCTGAAGTATAAATCCTCGGTGGTCTTTCTCAAACCGGCCCGGCCGGGCACGGGAATTATCGCCGGCGGCTCGATCCGCCAGGTGCTCGACTTGGTCGGCGTCAAGAATGTGCTGTCGAAAATGATCGGTTCTTCCAACAAGGTAAATAATGTCATGGCGACCTATCTGGCTTTGTCTAAAATGAAGTCCAAAGACACCATGCTGAATTTTAAGAAATAATATGCTGAAACTCTCTGAACTCAGGCCATACAAGGGATCAACCAAGCGCCGCAAAACTGTCGGACGTGGTGTTGGCTCCGGCCACGGCACCTTTTCGGGCCGCGGCGCCAAGGGCCAGCTGGCCCGTTCGGGCGCCTCAATTCCGGTCGGTTTTGAAGGCGGCCGCATGCCGTTGCACCGGCAGATTCCCAAGCGCCGCGGCTTTACCAGCCGAATTCCCAAAGCCATACCGATCAGTCTGGATTTGCTGGAACAGAAATTTCAGGCCGGCGAAATGGTTAATCCTAAAACCTTGTTCAACAAGGGCTTGGTTAAAGATGCCAACGGTAAGATCAAAATCCTCAATCAGGGCGAACTTAAAAAGTCCCTGTCATTTGAAAAAGTATTAGTGTCCGCCGCGGCGAAGGATAAAATCGAAAAGGCCGGCGGCAAGATCAGCTAAAATCATGTCGAGAATTTCTCAAATCTGGAAGGTCAAAGAACTTCGCAATCGAATTCTGATTGTGGCGGGTTTGTTGGTGGCCACCAGAATCCTGTCCCATATCCCGATTCCGGGAATAGGCATCACTGATTTGAGACAATTGATCAACAGCAACCAGCTGTTGGGCTTGTTCGATATCTTTTCCGGCGGCGGCTTGAGCACTTTTTCCGTGGCTATGCTCGGCGTTGGGCCTTACATCACGGCTTCGATTATCATCCAGTTGCTGACCGTGATCATCCCCAAGCTCGGGGAACTGTCCAAGGAAGGCGGCGAAGCGGGCCGGGCCAAAATCAACCAATATATGCGATATTTGACTGTGCCGCTGGCTGCAATCCAGGCTTACGGCACGATTATGCTGTTGTCGCGGCAGGCCGGTTCCAACATTGCCTCGAACTTCAGCCCGTTTCAGTGGTTTATTACCTTATTGTCGGTTACGGCCGGTACCATGGTGTTGCTCTGGCTGGGCGAAATGATTTCGGAATTCAAAATTGGCAACGGCATCTCCTTAATTATCTTTGCCGGGATCGTTGCCCGCATTCCAGTTGTGGCCCAGCAATCATTCTTGAGCTTGAACACCTCGGGCGGAATCAGCCCGCAATCTTTGGTCACCGGATTGTCGTATCTGGCGTTGGCATTGGTGGTTATTGCCGGAGTGGTTATGATTACCGAAGCCCAGCGCAATATCCCGGTGTCGTATGCCAAGCGGATTCGCGGCAACAAAATGTATGGCGGGGTCAACACCCATCTGCCGCTGCGCGTCAACCAGGCCGGCGTCATTCCGATCATTTTTGCCATTTCCATCCTGTTGTTCCCGGGCTTGATCGCGAACTTTTTTTCCAGCGCCAAAACCGTTTGGCTGGCTCACGCTGCAACGGCTCTAAACACTTTTTTCCAAAACCAGACTTACCAGGGGATCATTTACTTTATCTTGGTTGTGGCTTTTACTTATTTCTATACCGCCATCGTATTCAATCCCGATGAAATTTCGGAAAATATCCAGAAGCAAGGCGGATTCATTCCGGGCCTACGGCCAGGCCGGCAAACCGCCGAGTTCCTCTATAAGGTTTTAAACCGGATCACTTTGGTCGGCGCCATCTTTTTGGGCCTGATCGCGGTTTTGCCAAACATCATGCAATACTTTACCGGTGCGCAGAGTCTGGCTCTGGGCGGCACCAGCCTTCTGATCGTAGTGGCGGTGGTGATCGAAGTTATGAAACAGGTTCAGGCCCAAATGGTCATGCGGGACTACGAGGATTTTTAATACTGATTTAAATCAGTATTATTTAAAGGGCCAACAGCGGTTGACCCTTTAAATTTTGCTTAAAATTGGCTATAATAATTACATGAATCCTGTTAGAAATTGCACATAGTATTCTACAGGATCAACGAGTATTTATTGCACAGATTATAAATTAAATCAGTTACTAACTAATCATTATTTCTAACGGGGTGAAACTCGAAAATATCATTGTCTTCATGGGCGCGCCCGGTTCGGGCAAAGGAACGCAGACCGAACTTTTAGCGAAAAAATCAGGTTATGAATATTTCAGCACCGGAGCCTTGTCGCGCGAATATGCAACTCATAAAGATGATTTTGGCCATAAGATAAAATCAATTATCGATCAGGGGTTTATTTTGCCGATTGATATCATTACGGAAATTTTTACCAAAAAATTTGAAACTCTGGTCGACAAACCCGGTGTCATCTTGGATGGATACCCCAGAACGATTGAACAAGCCCAACTGCTCGAAAACATAATGGAAAGGTATGAGATTCGCAATCTTCAAGCTTTATTTTTGGAAGTCGATAAGAAAAAATTAAAAGACCGGATACTCAAACGCGGCTCAGTTGCCGGCCGCGCGGATGACGATCCGGCTGTAGTTGAAAAAAGATTCGATCAATACATGTTAAAAACCGCTCCGGTTAAGGATTATTACGAACAGAAGGGCTTTTTGATCCACATTAACGGCGATCAGCCGATTGAAGCTGTGCACCAGGAGATATTGAAAAAATTGGGAATTAAGTAATGTCTTTGCGAGCGACCGCTTGGTTCAAGGTCCGACCTTGATACAAAGCGCCAGTTTAAGCAAAAGGTCGGACCTTTAGCTTAAGCGGCAGTCCCGAAAGACAACCTAATCTATGAAAAAGCTTGGATTTGATTTAATTTTTTTGGGCGCTCCGGCTTCGGGCAAAGACACCCAGGCCCGTCTGTTAGCGAACCACTACGAATTAAAACGAGTGGAATCAGGTGAGTATTTTCGGCGGCACATAAGGGATAAATCTGCGTTCGGAAAAACCCTGCGGCGCACGGTCGGCCAGGCCAAACCGGCCCCGGTGGCCGTCATGAAAATTTTTCTAACCAAAGAAATTCAAATCGCCCCGAAAAAGAAGAATCTGGTTTTCGTCGGCAACCCCAAACTTAAACCCGAAGCCCAGTTTTTAGTCAAACTTTTGAAGAAACACAGTCGGGATTTTTTGGCTTTTTACGTCAAACTTCCGGTTAAGGAAATTATCAAGCGGAGTTTTTATCGGATGCGCCACGATGATTTAAGGAAGGCCCTGATTGAACGGCGGATTAATTGGCACAAAAAACAAGTGGGGCAGACCGTAAAATATTTTCAGGCTTTGGGCAAACTTAAATTTATAAATGGGAACCAGCACATATTTAAGGTTACCCGCGATATTCAAAAAACAATAAATGATTACGCACGATCCCAAGCAAATCGAACTACTTAGACAAAGCGGGCAAATTTTGGCCCGGACTTTAAAGCTTGTCGCTCGCCGGGTGGCTCCCGGCGTTTCCGCCTATGAGCTGAATCAATTGGCAGAAGAGGAAATCAGCAAGGCGGGGGCGGTCCCGGCATTTAAAAATTATAAATCCAGCCCGGACGACAAGCCGTTTCCGGCGACCCTTTGCGTTTCGGTCAACGATGAGGTTGTCCACGGCATCCCGGCTAAGAATAAAATTTTAAAAAACGGCGATATCGTCGGCCTGGATTTGGGAGTCAACTACCAAGGATTTTTTACCGATGCCGCCATAACCGTTCCGGTTGGGCAGGTCGACAAGCAATCCTTGAAGCTGATTGAAGCTGCCACTGAATGCCTAAAGAAGGCGATTGAACAGGTTGCTCCGGGAAAAACCACGGGCGATGTCGGCTTCGCGACCGAATCGGCCGCCACCCGCTACGGGTTTCAGGTGGTAAGGAATCTGGTCGGCCACGGCGTCGGAGCTGCGGTCCACGAGGAACCGGAAATTCCGGGTTTTGGCAAGAAAGGCGTGGGAACAAAACTGGTTGAAGGCATGGTTATTGCAGTGGAGCCCATGGTCAACGCCGGGGATTGGGCCATCACCTTTGATCCGGACGGGTGGACGATCCGCACTGCGGACGGCTCCCGCTCGGCTCATATGGAACATACGCTGCTCGTGACCGCAACTGGTTGCGACATACTTACAGCGTAAATATGGTATAATAAACTCATCACTGTAATGCCGAATGATTCAAAACGATAAAAAAATAAAGAAATTAAGATTAAAACATGGACGATAACACTCATAAAGCCTTGACTGCGGACATCCCGCGGGACGGGGACAAATCCAGTATCCGGCAGATTACGTTCGTAATTTTACTAAGTTTTTTATTCGGCATTGCCGGTTCGATCTTTGGTTCGACTTTTCTCTCCCAAGGTCCGGCCAATCAATCGCTAACCGGAGTCAGAACCATCCAGGTTTCGGAAGAGTCGGCCGTGGTCGACGTGGTTAAGCGGGCCAGCCCGGCCGTGGTCTCGATTATTATTTCCAAGGATTTAAACAAGATTCCCGGTTACTCAACTTCGCCGTTTGATCTGGGGCCGTTCGGCCTCGATCCGTTTTATAACAACCGCAACAATTCTGGCTCCGTTCAGCCGAACATTCAAGAAGTCGGTGGCGGCAGCGGCTTTATTATTTCGAGTGACGGATTGATCGCGACCAACAAGCATGTGGTGGAAGACACCGCCGCCACTTATACCGTATTGACCAATGACGGCAAAAAATATGACGCGGAAGTGCTGTCGCGCGACCCGATCAACGATTTGGCTTTGGTTAAAATTAAGGCCAGCGGCCTGCCGACGCTGAGCCTCGGCGACACGACGAAACTCGAGATCGGCCAGAAAGTCATCGCGATCGGCAATTCTTTGGGCCAGTATCGCAACACGGTCACGACCGGGGTTGTCTCCGGCATCGGTCGAACCATCACGGCCAATGGGGTCAGTTCCGGTTCGGAACAGTTGGAGGGAGTCATCCAAACCGATGCTGCCATCAATCCGGGAAATTCCGGCGGGCCGCTGCTCGATATCGGCGGCAGCGTGATCGGCATTAATACAGCCATTGATCGGCAGGGCCAGCTGGTGGGCTTTGCCATTCCAATCAACGATTTCAAAAAAGACCTCGAAAGTTTCAATAAATTTGGCCGGATCGTGAAGCCGTTTCTGGGGGTGCGCTATGTCTTAATCAACGATACGATCAAAGAAGAAAACAAACTGGCCGTAAATTATGGGGCGTTCATCGTCCCCGGCACAGCCGGCAATCCGGCCGTGGCCCCTGGCTCGTCTGCGGAAAAGGCCGGTCTTAAGGAGGGCGATATTATTTTGGAATTTAACGGCGTTCAAATCAACCAGGAGCACAGTCTGGCTCAGGTGATCAAAGATTACAATCCCGATGATGTGGTGAAGATGAAAATTTTAACCAAGGGGACCACGAAGGATATCACGGTTACTTTGGGGGAAACGAAATAATATCCGATGAGAATGCTGGCGCTTGATTGGGGGACAGTGCGGATCGGCGGCGCTGTGTCGGATCCGGAGGGAAAATTTTCTTTTCCGCTCGAAAAATTCATTGACAGCAAAAACGCCCTGGCGGAAATTAAACAGATAATCAGCGACCTGGGCGTGGAAAAGGTGTTGATTGGCCTGCCTAAAGGATTGGCCGGACAGGATACGGCCAGCACCCAGAGCGCTGAGGTGTTCATCGCCCTGTTGAAAAGCCAGCTGGTTCAGCCGGTTGAAATATTGGACGAGCGATTTAGTTCCGTGGCCGCCGGCAAAACCCTGGCCAGCCAGGGCCTGTCGGAAAAATCGCAACGAGACATGAAAGACAATATCGCGGCCCAGCTAATGCTGCAGCAATACCTCGACAAAAAATTATAAATTTTAAATTAAAAATCAGAAATAAATCTATGGCCAAACAAAAACACCCAATCTACCGCTTGCATAAAATTAAAGTCCATCATAACCGCTGGCTGATTTGGGCCATTGCCTATGTATTATTCGTGGCTATCGCATTGATCGGATACATCAAAGTCAGCGACGAAGCTCAGAGCAGCCAGGTCGCCGAACAAACCTTTGTTTCCTGGCACACTTACGAAAACCCCAAATTGGGTTTTTCGCTGCGCTATCCGGCCTCCTGGGCCGTGGAAGCCGATGAGGTCAGCGCCATATTTGCACCGGAGAGCGGACAGGGAATCGAAGTCAGCGTTTATAAACCGAATGCCGAACGAACGATCCGCAAACCGTTGAACGTTATCTCGGAAAGCCCAGTCATGGTTGACGGCGTGAAAGCCACCGGTATCGTCAATGATTTGGGCGGTGGCCGTGTGGAGGGTGTCGTCTTAGCCAAAACGGACCGGCATATTTACGTTATCCGGGGATCCAAATCCGACATTAACAAAATTCTTTTGACTTTTAATCTTATTCCCATTGAGGACTAATTTGCACTTGAAAAAGTTGGTTGTCGGTAATTGGAAAATGAACCCGGAGACGCAAGAGCAAGCCGTCGAACTGATCAAATCGCTGGAGCGTTATTTGAAGGACAGCGAGCCAAATTGCGAGAACGTGATTTGCCCGCCGTTTGTATTTTTGGCGGAATGTGCCAAGCGGCGCCATAATTTAAAATTAGGCGCCCAGGATGTAAGCTTTGCGGCAGCGGGCAGCATGACTGGTGAAATTTCCGCCGGCGAACTGGCCGATCTCGGCGTTGAGTATGTGATTTTGGGTCATTCGGAGCGGCGGATGTATCAGGGTGAAACCGATTCAGTAGTTAATGCCAAATTGATTGCCGCTCTGCAACACAAACTGATTCCGATTTTGTGCCTAGGCGGCGAAGAGGGGGCGATTGAGAGCGAAATGAAAACTCTGGTCACCAAACAGTTTGTTAAATGCATCCACAATGTTGCCGCGGAGGATCTGAAAAAAATTGTCTATGCCTATGAACCGGTCTGGGCCATCTCGACCATGAAAAATTCCAAACCGGCCAGCGGCGAACATGCGCGGGATGTCATCGAGCATATTTACCAAATATTGGAGCGCCATATGCCGGCAGCTAAGGCCCGAAAGGCCAAAGTGCTTTATGGCGGCACCGTGAACAAAGACAATGTCAGCCTCTATGCTCGCTATCCGGAAATCAGCGGCGCTTTGGTCGGCGCGGCCAGCCTCAACGCCGATAATTTTTATGAAATAATCAAGGAGTTCGAACGTGAAAGTATACATCGGTAAGGGCCGCTCGGGCAGATTATTTTTTTCGGACACGTCCGCTGTAGGCGGACTAAAGTCTCGGACATTGGAAAGTCCTCGACGTTGTCCTCAAAAAATAGCAGCCCTCGCTTAAAGAAAAAAATGAAAGTATATTTAGGGGCTGACCATGGTGGTTATAAATTGAAAGAAGAAATTAAAACTTGGCTCGCGGAGTGGCACTTCGAATTTCAAGATCTCGGCGCTCATACATATACACCCGATGATGATTATCCGGATTTTTCCTGGCCGGTGGCGGTGAAAGTGGGCAGCATGCAAGGCTCCATGGGCGTGCTGATCTGCCGTTCGGGGCAAGGTGAATCGATCGTGGCCAACAAAGCCAAAGGCGCCCGGGCGGCCCTGGCCTGGAATGACAAAACCGCTCATGCGGCAAGAAATGACGATGACGCGAATATTTTGTGTCTGGCCGCCGACTACACGAGCATTCCCGAAGCCAAAAAAATTGTCCACACTTTTCTGACCACGCCGTTTGATCCGCAGGAACGATTCGTCCGCCGCGTCAACAAAGTTAAGAAGATTGATATCAATCTTTAATCAGTTTAAATACTCTAATAGTTCCATGTATCGTAGTGCTAATAAATAAAAATGGCGAAATTATCTAAATTAGGGCTTGATCCAAAAGACTTCGGTTTATACGTGAATAACCTAGGGGCAGCTTTTGCTTTGATGGACAGTAAGGATGATATCCAGTTACTTTTTAAAGACATGTTTACGCATACAGAATACAAAATGTTTGCAAAACGTTTGGAAATCGCACGACGTCTTCTTGAAGCACAAAAATACGATCAGATCTCTGAAGAACTCCATGTAACTCAGGGCACGATTGCCCAAGTTAGCAATATTTTGGCCCAAAAAGGCAATGGCTATAGAAAGGCTCATGATAAATTAAACAGATTGGATCGCAGCAGACAGCGTAAAATCATAAAAAAATAAGATTATCTTGAAAGACGAACTCGACCAAAACTGACAGGAGAAACGGTATTGTTTGACGCTGTCTCTGTCGGCGCTCGGGCCATACAAAAGTCTATAAGGAACAGAATTAAACGTAATTCTTCTAAATAAGGATTTACTACTATGATACTTCCATGTATCGTAGTAATGCCATGACGGAGATTTCACCAGCGATACTAACCAATGATGTTTCGGACTTCCGCAAAAAATACGCGGAACTTTTTGCTTTAGGCCACTATTTTAAAAAACTCCACGTTGATTTCATTGATGATAAATTTATACACAACCTGACCGTTCTGCCGGCGGACCTGGGTTTTCTTAAATCTTCGCCGTTTACGCTCGTTGCGCATTTTATGACCATTGACCCCCAAAAATATTTTGCCGCCGCCAAAGCCGCCGGGTTCGAATGGGTTTTGTTTCACTACGAAGCCATGACAAACGATCAGGAGTTTGCGGCCACGATCGCCGCGGCCGCGGCCTTGGGCTTAAAGCCCGGCCTGGTGCTCAATCCCGAAACGCCGCTTTATTCCGCCGCCAAATTTCTCGATCAGGTGCCGCTGATTCAGCTCATGGGCATTCACCCCGGGTTCCAGGGCCGGCCGTTTCAGGTCGCCATTATTGAAAAAGTCAAAGAATTGCGGCAGCTATCCAAAAGTGTCATAATTTGTGTAGATGGGGGCGTGAAAGTGGGAATTGCCCGGCAGCTGGCCAAAGCCGGAGCCGATATTTTGGTCGCTGGCTCCGCAATTACGCGTTCCGAAGATGAAGAAATGGCAATCGAATCTTTGAAAGCAGACATTGAAACATAAGTAAAAAGCTTTTGTCTTTGCGAGCGGCGGAACTTATTAAGAATTAGTTTAAGCCGCCGCGAAGCAATCTCGCCGCTTAAAAGAGATTGCTTCGTCGCCGCCAAGGTTAAACCTAAAATAATAAAGCGGTTCCTCGCAAAGACGTCGAGAAACATAAATATGACTAATAAAGTTATTAGCACGATATTGATTCTGACGGCCGTGGGCTTGTATGGTTGGTTCCAAATCCCGATTGTTAAGGTTACGGAAGGATATTGGCCAAATAATTATACTTCCAGAAAAACGATGAACGATTATTTGAAATGGAAAGCCGAGCAAAGGGTTCAGAAGCAAAATTGCCTCAATCAAAGCTGTCCGTTGCCACTATAAAAATTATGACCATTCAGCAACTGGAACAAAAAGCCAACGAAATCCGTCAGGATATTATTAAGATGCTGGTGCATGCCAAGTCCGGGCACTCAGCCGGCCCTTTGGGCATGGCGGATGTGTTCACGGCGCTTTATTTCGCGGTCATGAATGTCGACGGTAAGAATCCGGCGGCGGCCGATCGCGACCGGTTTGTTCTGTCCTGCGGGCACATTTGTCCGGTCTGGTATGCGACTTTGGCTCATGCCGGATTTTTTCCCCATGCGGAATTGGCCACGCTGCGCAAACTGGGAAGCCGGCTGCAGGGCCATCCGCACGGCGAGGAATTGCCGGGCGCCGAGAATTCTTCCGGGCCTTTGGGCCAGGGATTGTCGCAGGCCGCCGGTATGGCTTATGTCGGGCTGAGAATGTCCGCCAAAGGCGGATCCGCCTCTGGCGGAAAACAAGAGCCATGGCGCGTGTATTGCGTCATGTCCGACGGTGAGCAGGAAGAAGGCCAGACTTGGGAAGCCGCGATGTTTGCGGCCAAAAACAAACTTCGGAATTTAACCGCGTTAATTGACCGGAACAACATCCAGATTGACGGCTACACGGAAGACATTATGCCGCTCGAGCCTCTTGCGGCCAAATGGGAAGCGTTTGGCTGGCATGTTTTGGAAATCGACGGGCACAACATGCGCGAGATTATCGACGCCTGCAATCAGGCCAAGGCCATCTACGAAAAGCCCACGGTCATCATTTGCCACACCATTCCGGGCAAGGGCGTGGATTTTATGGAATATCGCTACGAGTGGCATGGCAACCCGCCAGGCACAATCGAGCCGTCCGGCGCGCCGCCGAAAAATGAGCAAGCCCATATTGCCTTAAAAGAATTAAGAACCCTGGGAGGGAAGATTAGGAGCGAACATGAATAGTCGCAAAGAAAGGAAAAATAATTTATGAATACAATACCAGAACGTAGCTCAAGGATTGATGAATTACTCACAGAATGGTATGCTTTGCAGCCGCATTTAGACCAAGCTATAAAAGACAGAGATACCTCAAAGATCAAAGAAATTCAAGAGCAAAGGAGTATTTTAACCGGGGAGATTCGGGCCATTGACCCGACCTTTGAAGAGGAGGCGGCATGAGCGAATTAGGAAGAGAATTTGCCGCTCGTCGGAGCCGCATGTTCCGCGACGAAGAGCATGAAAAATATACAAATCTAGCAGATGAAAAAATGCTAGTTTTGGAAGAAGCCATGAAAAGTGATGATTTAGAATTGATTGATAAAAAATTATCCGAATACAAAGCCTTTATTCACGAGAACAAAGATACAAATGCCAGCTAAATTAACAGATAATTTATTTGCGCCCGATATCAAGCAAGTCCCGATCCGTAACGGTTACGGCGATGGGCTTATGGTTTTGGGCAAAGAAAATCCCAATGTCATCGTGCTTTGCTGCGATCTGACCGAATCGACCCGCTCGCAAGAATTCGCCCGGGCCTATCCGGACCGGTTCGTGGAAGTCGGCGTGGCTGAACAGAACTTAGCGGGCCTTGGCGCTGGCATGGCCCACGAAGGCAAGATTCCGTTTATCACATCCTACGCCACATTTTCGCCCGGGCGCAACTGGGATCAGATCCGGGTTTCGATCTGCTATTCTGGCAATAATGTGAAAATCGTGGGCTCCCACGCGGGTATTTCGGTGGGGCCGGATGGCGCCACGCACCAGGCCATGGAAGACATCGCCATGACCCGCGTCCTACCGCGGATGAGCGTGCTGGTGCCGTGTGACGCCCTGGAGGCCCGCAAGGCCACCGTTGCGAGCGCCAAATTCAACGGGCCGGTGTATATCCGCCTGGCCAGAGAAAAAACCCCCCAATTTACCACGGAAGAGACGCCCTTTGAAATTGGCCGGGCTTTTATTTTCCGCCAAGGCAAGGATTGCACGATCGCGGCGGCCGGGCCGCAAGTTTACTACGCGCTCCAAGCCGCGGACCAGCTGTCGAAAGAAGGAATTGAATGCGAAGTGATCAACTTAGTTTCGGTCAAGCCGATCGATGAGCCAACTCTGGTTACTTCTGTGAAAAAAACCGGCTGTGTGGTTTCCGCCGAAGAGCACCAGATTACCGGCGGCGTTGGGGGCGCGGTGGCGGAAGTTTTATCCAGAAATTTCCCGGTGCCGCAGGAATTTGTGGGTATGCCTGATCACTTTGGCGAAAGCGGCGAACCCAACGAACTGATTGCCAAGTGGGGTATGGATTCAAAAGCGATCATCGCGGCGGTAAAGAAAGTTATCCAGAGAAAAAGATAGAAAAGATTGTCTTTGCGAGCGAAACGAAGCAATCTCATCACGAGAAAAGAGATTGCTTCATCAGCCACTAAGTTAAGGCTCAAAAATTGGCCTCCTCGCAAAGACGGTTTTTTAATTTGCATATTTTTTAACAATTCATTATAATAAACAGGTAAAAGTAACTTTCCGAAACAAAAAAGTGCCGAAATACGACATAGTTTCAATTGGTGATACGACCATCGATGCGTTTATTGAACTGCACGAGGCGTCGGTTCATTGCTCAGTTGACCATACCAACTGCCAGCTTTGTCTTTCTTATGCGGATAAAGTTCCTTATGAAAGCTTGACCATGCTCCCGGCCGGCAATTCGACCAATAATGCCGTGGGTTCGGCTCGCCTCGGCTTGCGTAACGCGTTTGTGACCTCGGTCGGCGATGATGAAAACGGCCGTAAGATTGTCCGGGAGCTGAAGGCCGAAGGAATCGACACGCAGTTTATCCATGCCAACCAGGGCGTCTTGACCAATTTCCATTTCGTCCTGTCGTTTCAGGGTGAGCGCACGATCTTGATTAAGCACAACAAGTTCGCTTATAAATTGCCGAAACTGAATACCGATTGGATTTATTTTTCCTCCATGGCTGCCGGCACCGAGAAATTTCACAAGGAGATCGAAAGTTTTTTGAACCGAAATTCCAAAATCAGGTTGTCGTTCAACCCCGGCACGTTCCAGATGCGGATGGGGGCTTCAAAACTGAACGGGATTTACAAGCGCACGGAAATTTTGTTCCTCAATCGGGAAGAAGCGCAGCTGGTGCTGAAGGAAAATACGCGCAATGTTAAAACATTGCTCAAAGGCATGCACAAGCTGGGCGCCAAAATTGCCGTGCTGACTGACGGCCGGCAGGGGTCTTATGCTTCGGGCCAGACCCGCGTTTGGTATCTGGATGAATATCCGGGCCCGCATATCGAAGCCACCGGGGCGGGTGATGCCTACTCAACCGCGTTTACCGCAGCCATTGCCTTGGGTAAACCTGTCAGCGAAGCCATCGCCTGGGGCACGATCAACGGCGGCAATGTGGTAATGCATGTGGGACCGCACAAAGGATTGCAAACTAGAGCGCAGATCGAGAATTATCTGAATAAGCACCCTAAGTTTAGGGCGCGGGAGATTTAAGATGAAAAAAGAGATGTTGCTAAATTGGGTTTTGCCTTTAGTATTGTCAGCTGTTGAGTTGCTAATGTTTTTTGGTTTACGCGGAGAGATTGGATTTATCGATTACGGCAAACTCATGATCGCTATTTTTCTTTATCCACTGGCGTTATTTGGTTTGCTGTATGGTGGCGCTATTTTTATGAGAAGGCAATTTATACCGGGGGCATTGTTGTTTATTGTTTCTTTCGTGGTTTTAACCTTTAATATCTGGAAAAATATATTCAACTCCTTGATTTAACATGAAAATATTTGTCACAAGAAAAATTAATCAATAAATTACGTCTTCGCGAGCGACTGCTTTATCAATAAGTATTATTCTCGGCAGTCGCGCGGCGATCTCTTCCAGAGATTGTTTCGTCGGAACGTCAGACGTTCCTCCTCGCAAAGACAGAAAAAATTCTATGAAAATATTCGTTACAAGAAAAATTCCACAAACAGGTTTGGATTTATTGGCTCAGGCCGGTCATGATGTAAAAGTATCCTCTTTGGATAGGCCATTGTCTAAAGACGAACTAAAGCTGGAAACAGCGGGTTTTGACGCGATTTTGTCTCAGCTTGTAGATAAAATAGACGCAGAAGTCTTGGATGCGGTTGGTAGCCAGCTTAAAATGGATGAATTTGTAGGCCCGCATATCGAAGCCACCGGAGCCGGGGACGCGTTTGGCACCGCATTTACTGCCGCGATTTTTTACGGAAAAAATGTCGGAGAAGCTATGGCCTGGGGAACTATAAACGGCGGCAATGTCGTGATGCATATCGGGCCGCATGCCGGGCTACAGACCAGGCCGCAGATTGAAAAATATTTAAAGACGCATCCGAAATTTCGAGCCAGAGAAATATAGATTATGAATATAAAAATGATAAAAACTATATTATATATCATTGGCGTTTCATTCGTTATTTTGGCCCTTGGATCAATTGCTTTTTGGTTTTATGTCAAGACTGCTTTAGGAGAACTCGATTCAGGAGGAAACTATCTTATACTTATCATGTTGCTTTTGGTAGGACTATTATTACTCGTTGGAGCACATGATCTCCCCATAAAGAAAGAAAATATCAGGAAGAAAATTTTTAAATATGCCGTTTTATTATTAATTGTGGGAATAGTACTTGGCGCTATTTCGTATTTGCAAAACATAAGTACACAAAACAGTTTTTTATATAATGCTGACCAACTAATACAACAAAGGAAGGCCAAGGAGGCTGCTGAAACCGGGAATTGGAAAGTATATAGGGATGAGAAATACGGTTTTGAGCTTAAGTATCCAGGCGATTGGCATTTTCAAACTAGCCTGTCGAATAGGGGAGCTGATGTCTTGTTAGCTGATCCTCCTTCTGTTTCTTCCAGTAGTCATGTCGACACGGATTTACCTTACTTATTTAGAGCCACTCTATATTCTCAACTTTCACAACTTGACTGGAAAAAATTGGGAACAAAAGACTTAAATGATTTTATAAGCAAATATTCTTTAGGACCAGATCCTTATATCATAAATGCGGAGAGGATAATAGTCGGGGATAATATTGGATATAAGGCGGAAGCTGGACCTAATGTTTTTGGTGGTGGTAATCTTTATTTCTTTGAGCATGAGCAAAAAGTGGTTGAAGTGCAAGTTTTCACCGCAGGACAAGTATTTGTTAATAACATTGAAACTATCAATCAAATCCTTTCCAGCTTCAAATTTTATTGATTTTATGAAAGCATTTATCATAAAAATTCCGGAAATCGAAGCCTATATGAAAAAGCATCCGAAATTTAGAGCAAGGGAAATATAGCTTATGAACCCACAAGATCAGAAGAACGAAGGATGGTTTTGGTTCGTAATTGGACTGATTATTTTTGGCGGATTCGTATTCTTTTTAGTTCTAGTGACATCTTTTAGCGATAATTCAGGCAATTGGTTGACTGAAAATTTAGATTTACTAGCGTTGATGTTTGTAATACTGCTTATGCTATTTGCATGGCAATTGCGGAAGAAATCAAAATTAACTTCGGTCTTGGTAACGTTATTAGGTCTTGGTATTGTAAGTTTAGTGTTACTGATAAAATTTTTGCCAGATAAATCTATATCCGAGATTATACATCATGAAAGTACAACCAATTTCTGTACAGGTATTGTTGAAACTCGAGAATTTAAGACTTACTGCAGCGAAAAATATAGTTTTGAGTTCCAATATCCAAAAACCTGGACAGCAAAAGAATATCCAGCTAGTTCTATTGACTATATGCCAGATTCTCGAACTTTTGTGGCGATATTTGAGAGGTATCCGGTACAAGATTTCAATGCCCGGGTTGATGTTTATAATTCACAACTCGCAATAGTGAAAAGAGATAACCAGTATTTAAAAAATAAAACAGAAACGTCTGCAAATTATTACGGAATTTCTTGGACGAAACTCGGTGATTCAGACTATTTAACAGAATTAAGTGGACGTGTATATCATATTTCCGGCCGAATGGATTTGCTTAATCAAATTTTCTCAACATTTAAATTTAGTAAATAAATGTTAGATAGCTTGCTAATTGGCTTCGAGAAAACTCCCTAAAAAATAATATAATTACGTAGCATGCTACGTAGCAAAAGCAAATGAAAAACGTTTATAAAGTAACCAGAGTTGGCAAAAGATCATTGGCCGTTGTAATTCCAAAAGAATTACTGAAAACCTTGGGCTGGCGCGAGCGACAAAGGGTTTTGGTGAAGCGTATGCCCCGGGGCATTTCGATCCGGGACGCCATGACGAAACATAAGAAAACCAAATGAAATACAAAGTTTTAGGAATCATATTTCTGGTGGCGATCGGCGCGGCAGTCGTGTCAGTGCTTTATTATTGGCAGGTGGCGCACCAGGCGATCCCAGGCCCAGTGGTCCACCAAGACAAAGGTGAAATTTTTTGCGGTAGTGTTGCCGGCATTCCTTGTCCGACTTCTGGATATACCTGTATCCCGGAAGACAATTTTCCTGATGCTGGAACTAATTGTAGAAAATCCGAAACTACAAATGACACCTTGAACTGGAAGACATTTGAAAGTAAAGAGCTTGGGGTAAAGTTTGAATATCCATCCGATTGGGGCGAGATATCCCTCGAAATTAAAAATGGTGAAACTTACGGGTACACATCTTATCCCGATCAGGTCAAAGGGAAAACATTTGCTGCATATTATAAACCACCAGGGCAAAACAGTCGTTATGCATTATTTGGTGGCATTAGTTCCGATTTCCAGACTAATCGAGGTGGACAATTTTTTGATAGTACAGGTTACGTTAAAAATCTTACAGCATATTACTTCAAATATATTCAAAACACCAAATATCTGCTTGATTCCAAATTAATTAGTGAGGTTACAGGTGTGAATACTACAGGTATTTTTATTGACCCTATAACTTACGTCGGGATGGAGTGGTATTATCCCTGGCGTTATGGTGCTATTTTTAATCTCAAGTCATCGAAGGATTTTTCAGGAATTGCCTTCGAGCTCTATATCCCAAATCCTGATAAGGATCCAGATTTAGCTCATAAGAAACTTGAGTTTCAAAAGCTATTATCCACCCTTGAAATACAATAATTAATATGTACATCAAGAAAAAAATGAGAAATCGAATTATCCTGGTTGTAGTAATAGTGCTCGGCTTCATATTTTGGCGCGGCCTAACCGCCTCGACCGCGAAGAATTTTAATTGCGAATACAAATTGATTTATGCTGTTTGCAAGCCCAAGGCCGGCAACCCCAAACTGCCCAGCCTGATGGATATCTTTAAGGCCGGAATCAAATTCTAAATGCTCGTCCATATTGGCAAACTGATCAACAGACACATGCTCGGCAAATATGCCGTGCCGGCATTCAACACCCAGGATTTGGAAACCACACTGGGGATCGTAAGAGCCGCACAAGCGCAGAAAGCTCCAATCATCATCCAGACCTCGGTTGGCGCTCTCGAATACGCCGGGATCGAAGAACTGGTTGGTTTGATCAAAACCGAAGCGCGGCAAGCCCGCGTGCCGATTGCTCTGCATCAGGATCATTGCCATGATTTTAATTTATTAAAAAAATTAATCGATCTCGGTTATAGCTCGGTCATGATTGATGCCTCGCATTTGCCCTACAAAGAAAATTTGAAGCTGACCAAACAAGTGGTTGCTTACGCGCACAAGCGGGGAGTCTGGGTCCAGGCCGAACTCGGCCGGATCCTCGGCAACGAAGATTGGCAAAACGTGAAATCGGGGGAAGATTTGATGACAGATCCGGATCAGGCCGCGGATTTTGTGGCTCAAACCCGAATCGATACGCTGGCGGTAGCCGTGGGGTCGATGCACGGCATTCCGATTGATCCGCGAATTAAAAAAGTTTTAACCACCCTGAGGGAGCATATCGATCTCAAACGTCTGGCCGCGATCCGGCAGAAGGTCAAAATTCCCCTGGTCGTGCATGGCGCGTCCGGCGTGCCCGATGCCCAGCTGCGGGCGGCAATCAAATTTAATGTCGCCGTGTTCAATATCGATACCGATCTGCGAGTGGCATTTAACAAAGCTTTAAGGGCCAATCTCAAAAAGAATCCTCAAATCTATGATCCGCGAAAACTCCTGGCCCCCGCGACTGACGCCTTACAAAAGGTCGCCGAACACAAGCTGAAGGTTTTGAAAACAAGCAACCAAATTTAGAAAATAATAATTAATTCACCAGGAATAATTCAAATGGCAAAAAAGCAGACCAAAAAATTGCATGAATACTTCCATTTCTCGGACCCCACCGAACATATCATTTTTATGGCGTGGGCTCTGTTTGTGGCAGCGTTTCTTTTAACTATTGTAAAATAAATTCACCCCGTTAGATTTTTTAGAAAAATCAATACGGGGATGATAACTTATGATTAACGATAAAAATTCTGTAAAATCTAACGGGGCGAGCAAAATTCGCATAGCGATCAACGGATTTGGCCGGATCGGGAGGCAGGCCTTTAAAATTGCCCTGACCAAACCCGAACTGCAGGTGGTGGCCATCAACGATCTGACCGAACCGGATGTGCTGGCCAACCTTTTAAAATACGATTCGGTCTACGGCGTTTACGACAAGCCGGTGAGTTTTGATACCAAAAAAGAAAAAGCCAACCCGTTGATTTCTTCGGCCGGGACACTGACCGTCGATGGCCGGAAAACTCCGATTTTCGCCGAAAAAGACCCGGCTATGCTGCCCTGGCGGGATTTAAATGTGGACGTGGTGCTGGAATCGACTGGCCGATTTATTACCACCGAGCTGGCCTCCGCTCACCTCAAAGCCGGCGCCAAAAAAGTCATTATTTCCGCCCCGGCGAAAGATGATGGAATTACCCCGACGTTTATTTTGGGGGTCAACAGCGATCAATACAAAGGCCAGAATGTGATTTCCAACGCCTCTTGCACCACCAACTGTATCACGCCGGTGGCAGCCATTCTGCATAGCAAGTTTGGCGTCAAAAAAATGATGATGTCGACGATTCATGCCCTGACCGTGGAGCAGAATTTGGTGGATGGGCCGCCGCCGCCATTGCATAAAGATCTGCGCCGAATGCGCGCCGCCGGTTTCAACATCACACCGACCTCGACCGGCGCCTCGATCGCGGCGACTGAAGTTATCCCGGAGCTCAAGGGTGAGTTTGGCGGAATTGCATTCCGGGTGCCGGTGGCCTGCGGTTCTCTTTCAGATTTTACCGCGCTGTTGAACAAAAGAACCACGGTTGAGGAAGTGAACAACGCTTTTATTGAGATGGCCAAGCATCCGATGTGGAAAAACATTCTGGAAGTTACGACCGATCCAATCGTTTCTTCTGATATCATTGGTAACCCGCACTCCGCGGTAGTTGATTTGTCCCTGACCCAAGTGGTCGACGGCGATATGGTTAAGGTTGTGGCCTGGTATGACAATGAATTCGGCTATGCCAACCGCTTTGTGGAGCAGGCAATCTTAATTGGGAAAGAGTAATATGGAACAGAAGTCAGAATTTATCTCATCTAAAACGTTAATTTTATTTGGTTTAATTTTCGCCATTGCCGGAGCAGTATTGGTTTGGGGATTAAAACCAAACGAGAATTTGCAAATTGTCGGCATTTTTATGATGGTGTTGGGCGCGATTCTTTTCTTTTCTGGCCTGGGCAATATACCTCAAGAACAAAATAAGACAGCTGATAAATATGAGTTCATTACGAACGGGATTGAAATTAAGCAAGATAGATCCGGATTTTATGTGGTATTAGGATATTTTGGCTTTATGAGTGTATTTATTCTGTATGGAGCACTTAAAGCATTTGATCAACTGGATATAAGGTTATTAATAGTCGGATTGGTTATATTAATTATTATTATTTTTCTAGGTTTTAGCGCATTTTCCAGAAAATTTATCCTTTATAGCGACAGAGTTGAGATCAAAGGATTGCTGCCATTAATGTATAATCTCCGCACGATTTATATCAAAAATATTACTGAAATTTATCCAACCAAGTTTTCTTATTGGCAGATGATTTCAACACGGGGCCGGACGATACCAGCGACCGCTGTGTTAGGATCTTTGGCTAAATTATCTGATTCCAAAAGTGGTAATGTGGTTCTGCGAACAACAGATTATAATTCAATAGCACCAGTTATAATCGGACCAGTTTGGTATCCAGAAAATTTAATTAAGAAAATTAAAGAATTAAAATGAAGCATAAAATTTTAGGCTATCTATTTCTCGCTGCGGCCGCCATCGTTGTGGTCGGTGGCATTTACCTGTGGCAGAATCCCAGAATTGTTAAGGCTCCAGTCACAACAAATGAAACCGTGAATTGGAAAACTTATACCAATACCAAATACGGGTTTGAGTTTAAGTATCCAAGCAATTGGGAGTTAATCGACAGACATCTTCCAAAGTCCGACGCGAGCGATTCGCTGTGGTATGAGAATTTAGTATCGGTAACAGGTCCTAAAGTTCAAGGTCAGGCACCCTCGGGTACAGTCTGGTATGTATATGAAAATAAAGCGGCATCGACAGTAGCAAATAATTGGTTAAATGTTTACAACGCGGCTAGAGGGTTCAAATTAATATCTAACCAGAAAATAGTATTTGCGCAGGAAGATGCGTTCGAATTGGTCTACGATACAGGATTAGGGGTCATGAGAATTGTTGTCTTTGAAAAAAACAACAATGCATTTGCTCTAACTTATTTTCTAAGTTTTACGGATGTTTTAAGCGATAGTAATGATTATGTTAATAAAGTATCTCCTTTGGTGGATCAAATCCTGTCCACTTTCAAGTTTACGAAATAAGTAACTCAGCACTAAACTACTTACTTAAGTAAGTAGTTAAATATGGCAAGGCCGATCAATTCAAAAAGAAAACTGACCAGAGTTGGCGCGGGAAAATCCCTGGCGCTGATTGTTCCCGCAGAGTTTATCCGGTCGTTTGGCTGGCGCGAACGTCAGTATTTGCTGCTGACGAAAGTCCCGGGCGGAGTGATGATCAGGGATGCGAAGACGAAGAAAAGATAGATATTATTTTTTCTGTCTTTGCGAGGAGTCCCGACTTGTCGGGACGACGAAGCAATCTTACCCCAATAAAGAGATTGCTTCGCGGCCGCTAAGTTTATATAGATTATAAAGCGGCCGCTCGCAAAGACGGTTTCGAGGAGATTATACGATTTATGATAAAAAGCATTACAAGTGTCAAAGTAACTGGCCGGCGCGTGATTTTGCGCGCCGGGTTTGACGTGCCATTAAAAGAGGGTAGAGGGGGGAAGGGGGAGGGGGAAGAATTGATAGTTGCAGATGATACGAGAATCAAAGACGTTTTGTCGACCTTGAAGTATTTGATCGGACAAAAAGCCAAAATTATCGTCATGTCCCATCTGGGCCGGCCGGAGGGTTGGGATAAATCAAAGAGTCTGCGGCCGGTGGCCGAAAAATTGGCCCAACTGTTGAATTTTAAATTCGTCGAGATAGTGGATCGGATACCGAGCTATTCCGTGCCCCACCTGTATTTTTTTGCCCAAGACATCACTAAGCAAGACCACTCCGGCTGGAGCAAAAAAATTTCGGCCGGTAACATTTTGTTTCTGGAAAATTTGCGGTTTTATCCGGGCGAACAGCAAAACGATGAAGAGTTTGTCGAGGTTCTGGCCCGGTTTGGCGACGTTTACGTCAATGAGGCGTTCTCGGTAGCCCACCGCAAGGATGCTTCGACCTTCGGCTTGGCTCGTAAGCTGCCGGCCTATGGTGGTGTGAATTTCATCAAAGAGATTAGATCACTGCAGAAAATCATCAGCAACCCGGCCCAGCCGTTTGTGTTTATGGTCGGCGGAGCAAAAATTGATGATAAAATTGAAACAATTCACAATCTGGCCCAGCACGCCTCACAGATCATTGTCGGCGGGGCCGTGGCGAATGCCTTTTTGGCCGCGCACGGTTATGAAATTGGCGGGTCAAAAGTTTCCGATGTTCCGCTGGCCAGGCAATTGCTGCGGAGCTACAAAACCAAAATTGTTTTACCCGTGGATTTGGTTACGGCCCCAAACCCGGCCGGCACAGCTAGCTTAGTCAAAGTGGATGGTGTAAAAAAAGCCGAGCAGATTCTGGACATTGGACCGGAAAGCGTGCGCAAATTTTCCGGCCTGATCAAGCAGGCCCAAACCTTGGTTTGGAACGGGCCGTTTGGCTTGTTCGAAAATCCGAAATTTGCTTTTGGCAGCAAGTCTTTGGCGCAAGTGTTCGCCAGCCGGTCAAAAGGCAAGGCGTTCGGAGTGATCGGCGGCGGGGAAACGGTGGAAGTGTTTGACCTGGCCAAAGTCTCGCAGTTCGTGGATCATGTTTCCACCGGCGGCGGCGCCATGCTGGAATTTTTAGCCGGCAAAGAATTACCGGCAATTAAGGCATTGGAAGGGAAGTGATTTTATGACCATCCAACCTTATAAAAAATTAGTCTTAGTGGTCCTCGACGGGTTTGGTATTGCCACCGGATCGCAAGGCAATGCCATTGTTATGGCGCAGCCGACACACATCAATTACCTGATCGATAATTATCCCGCCACCACCTTGCAGGCTTCGGGACCGTCGGTGGGCCTGCCCTGGGGTGAAATGGGCAATTCCGAAGTCGGGCATTTGAATCTAGGCGCGGGCCGAATTATTGGCCAGGATTTATCGCGGATTACATTATCCATCGAGGACCGGAGTTTTTTTAGGAACCCGGCATTCCTGCAGGCTTGCGAGCATGTCAAGAAGAACAACTCCAATCTGCATCTGGTCGGGCTGGTCAGTCCGGGCGGCGTGCACAGTTATGACGAGCATCTTTATGCGCTATTGGGCTTGGCGGCCGAACAAAAAATCCAAAACGTCTATATTCATATGTTTTTGGACGGCCGCGATACGCCGCCGCAAATTGCGCTGGAAACATTGGATAAACTGAGCAAGAAAATGCGGAATTTTGATGTCGGCAAAATTGCCACCGTGACCGGCCGATTTTATTCCATGGATCGGGCTGAGCATTGGAATTTGACCGAGCAAACTTACCGTGCCATGGTCTTTGGCGAAGGCAAGCAGGTGGGTTCGGCCCAGGCGGCGATCGAGGATAGTTATGCCCAGCATATTTTTGATGAAATGGTGCCGCCGAATGTGATTTTGCAGGAAAATGGCCCGCCTCGCCTCGACGGCGAGTCGAGGCTGGGCAAACCGGCGCTGGTTTCCGACAATGATGCCGTAATCCATTTTAATTTCCGGCCGGATCGCGCCCTGCAGATCACCCGCGCGTTTGCGGAGAATAATTTCAATAAATTTACCCAGCCGGCCAAGGTTTTTAAAAACCTGTTATTTGTCACCATGACCGAATTCGCTCACGACCTGAATGTCAAAATGGCTTTCCCGCCCCAGGAAATTACCAACGGCATGGCCGAGTTAATCAGCAAGAAGGGCTTGCGGCAGTTTCATATTGCCGAGTCAGAAAAATACGCGCATGTTTCGGTGTTTTTCAACGGCGGAGTGATCAATCCTTTTCCCGGCGAGGAGCGAAAAATCATCACTTCGCCCGCGTCCAATTATCAAAATTATGTCGATGTGCCGGAAATGTCCGCATACAAGACAACGGACGAGTTGATTGGGAAGCTGAAAGAAAATTATACGTTTTACCTGATTAATTACGCCAACCCTGATATGGTTGGGCATACGGGAAACATGCAGGCATCGATCAAGGCGATCAAGGTAATCGACGAATGCCTACAAAAACTGTCGGCCGAATGCCTAAACCAAAACATTGCGCTGCTGATCACCGCGGATCACGGCAATGTCGAGGAGTTGCTGGATATTCGATCTGGCGGGATCGATAAAGAGCATTCAACCAACCCGGTGCCCTTAGTCGCGGTTATGGGCCAACTCAAGCGCAAGCACCCCAAAGAAGGGGGAATTGTGTCGCTAGCGGGGATTGTCCCCGTGGGGGTACTTTCGGACGTAGCGCCGACCATGCTAGAATTGATGGGGATAGAAAAACCCGCTGAAATGACCGGCATCAGTTTGTTGCCGCAACTGACCAAACAAGCAGGGATATGAATCCCGTTAGAAATTTTACATAGTTGAATTTATCGCAAAGAATACACTCAACGGATTGATTATAAAAAATTATATTTATTAACTAACCATTATTTCTAACGGGATGAAAAAAATTCTAGTAGCGGATGATGATTTTTTGCAACGCGATTTATACGTCGAGCTTTTTAGAGCCGCGGGATATGAAGTTATCCCGGCCAACGACGGCCAGGAGGCCTGGGAAAAAGCCCAGAGCGAATATCCCGACTTGCTGTTTACCGGCATTATGATGCCGCGAATGACCGGATTTGAGCTGATCGAAAAAATTCGCAACAACAAGGCTCTCTCTCCCGTGCCGGTGATTATTTTTTCCCACTTAGGGCGGGAAAAAGACCGCGACCAGGCCAAAATGCTTTCTAACGTCGAGTTTAAAGTTAAAGGCTACGACCCGCCCGCTGATATTTTGGATACCGCCAAAACTCTTTTAAAAAACTCTGAACGGGGAATGGCCCATCGTCCTTTACAGCCGATGGAAGAAGACGATCGCCCGCCAGCAAATTTATTTTGACAGAATTGTCCAACTAAATGGTCGATCGGCCAAAAAATTAGACAATGTTAAATTTGGTCGATGCGACCGGAGATAATTTTAAGATCAGTAATAATTTTTAATTCCTCGGCTAATTCACGAAGTTCGTCGCTGAACCTAATCTGACCCAGAAAAGCACTTTTTTGAATCTGGATATAACCATTACGTAATAAATAGCGCCGCAAAATATTGCGCGCCTTCCGTTTTTCTTCCGGGATATCGAACAGAACAATAGTAGACAGACCGTCGGTTCGCTTGACAGCAGCTTTAGATTTTTTGATCAGCTCGCGGCCTTTATCAGTCAGGATAAGGGTATTCGGATACTTTTTGCGGTTTTGAGGCTTTAATAATCCTTGTTTTTTAAACTTTCGTAATTTGTAATAATAAGTTGAGCGGGGATAGTAAAGACTGCGGATACTTAAACGGCCGAGAACCATGTCGTCCAGTAGTCCCGCAGTTTGTTCGAGAAATTCTTGGAATTCAGTTTTGTGCATATTTATAATGTACAACTTTATGGACGATCGGTCAAAAGATTGGACGAAGGGTTGATTATGAATAGGTTTTGATTTAATCGCCGAACCTGCGATTTTTTGTTATGATGCATAAATGGATATAGATTATCAGAAAATAATTGATTTTATGGTGGCGTCGGGTAAAAGATTAGCTACCCGAGCCGGTAATATTGTTGATATTGGTATCACAAAAGTTCACTTGACCGAAGAAGATTTGGCCATTGAAAGAGGTTTGCAAAATATTATTGCGAGTTTTGGAACCAACCACATACTTTACGCCGAAGAGGAACATGACTTATTTCAAAACTCCGATAATCTTTGGGTGGTGGATCCGATAAGCGGGACGAGTGGGTTTATTAAAGGAGCGCCAAATTCATACTCAATAGTAATCTCGCATCTAGTTAATCATATGACGGTCTTTGCTGCAGTCTATAATCCCACAGCAGATGAATTATTTACAGCTTTCGCAGGTAAGGGAGCATTTCTAAATAATCGGCCCATAAAAGTTAGCCAAGCACATAGCAAGGTTATCTTAAGACCATCTATTGCATGGAAAAGACCGGAAGTGATCGAGAAAGTAGCAAACTTACTAAGTGGTTATATGGTTGAAAATAACTGGAATTCGATCGCAGTTGAATATTGCGCCGTCGCTTGCGGCCGTGTTGATGGTATCGCGACCTTTACTAAAGATGCATTTCCAGAGTTTGCTGGAGGGTTTATTATTCAAGAAGCCGGCGGTAAATTTACTAATATCGAAGGCGCGACCAATATTAATCCATCGGATAGAGTTTTTGTGGGTGGTAACCCGGAATTTTATGACGAGTTATTCACTTTAATTAAAACCGGTAGTAATTTAAAAAAAATTTTATGGAACTAGTTAAAATCCCATCTGGAAAAAATAAATTAGCAGCGGCGATTCACCGGTCAACCCAAGTTACTGACAAGTTGGCGATTTTGTGTCCAGGTTATCTGGATTCGAAAGATTATAATGGGTTGCTTTATTTGGCTAACGATTTAGCTGCAAAAGGGTATACTGTTGTCCGTTTTGATCCTACGGGTACTTGGGAAAGCGAGGGATCAATCTCAGACTACACAACCACTCAGTATTTAAATGATATAAGAAGCGTAAAAAATTATATGTTGGCAAATGGCACATATAATTTTCTCCTCGCCGGCGGCCATAGTATGGGAGGAAGGATGTCTTTACTTTATGCCGAATCAGATCCAGATATTTCTAAGGTTCTGGCTATTATGTCGAGCAACAAAAAAACTTTACGTAATAACCGAGCAGTTGAGGTTAACAATCGAGATATTCCTGGTAACCCTACTCAAAATAAACAATATTCAGTACCCCTGTCCTTTTTTGAAGATTCAAGTAAATACGATACGCTGGACAAGATAAAGGGATTGCATATTCCTATATTACTAATAGCCGGAGAAAAAGATACAATCTGTCCACCAGAAACCATACAAAAGATTTTTGACGAAGCTAATGAACCGAAAAAATTTATTCTGGTTCGTGGCGTTGGTCATGATTACCGGCGCAATCTGGACGAAGTTAAAAAAGTTAACCAAATTATTTTGGATGCAATTGCATGAAAAAACAGTGGCGAACCAAAGAACTGAAAACCGCAATACCGGATTTGGCAGAATACTCGCCGCTCATTTTGCGGTTGCTCGCTTTGCGCGGGATTACTGAGGCCGAAGCGATCCGCGATTTTTTGGACCCGGATTACGCCAAACTGCATGATCCGTTCTTGTTTCAGGATATGCAGAAGGCTGTCGAACGGATCGAGCGCGCGATTGCACAAAAAGAGATTATCGCGATTTACGCGGATTATGACGCGGATGCGGTGACTGCTTGCGCGGTCGCTTACTTGGCCTTAAAGAAACTCGGCGCGCAAGTGATTTATTATATCCCGGATCGATTTAGCGAAGGTTATGGGATGAGCGCCGAAGGAATTAAGCAACTACACGCTCAGAATGCCAAAGTTATCATTACGGTTGATTGCGGGATTAACGCCCGCGCCGAAGCATTAATTTGCCGCGAGTTGGGGATCGATTTGATTATTACCGATCACCACGAAGTTATCGGCGATTTGCCGGAAGCGTTTGCCGTGATCAATCCCAAAAATCCGGCGGATAATTATCCGTTTCTGTATTTGACCGGGGTTGGGGTGGCGTATAAGCTGGTTCAAGGCCTATTTAGTCGAATTACGAATTACGAATTACGAATTACGGATGGGTGGGAAAAATGGCTCTTGGATTTAGTGGCGATCGGCACAGTGGCTGACCTGCAGAGTCTGACCGGCGAAAATCGTATCCTGGTTAATTTCGGGCTTAAAGTTTTGCCCAAAACCCGTTGGCCGGGACTGGCCGCGCTAATCAAAACTGCCGGGATTGAGGGCCAGAAATTCGATACATTCACTTTGGGTTTTATTTTAGCGCCGCCGATCAACGCCGCCGGCCGTATCAAGCACGCGGACGTGGCGTTCAAACTTTTGATTTCAGATGACAAGGCTGAAGCCGAACAATTGGCCAAAGAAGTGATTGATCTTAATCGTCAGCGCCAAATTCTGACTGATCAGGTGCTTAGCGAAGCGCGGGCCCAGGCTGAATTGAATTTGGACAAAAAAGTATTATTGGTTTCCGGCACAGATTGGCCGAAGGGCGTAGTGGGCTTGGTTGCCGGCAAGCTGATGGAAGAGCACAACCGACCCGTTCTAGTGGTCAGCGTGGACGCGGCCGGGGCGGCCACAGGCTCAGCCCGATCAATTGCAGAATTCGACATTGTGGCTGGTTTGGGGTATTCCCAAGAGCATTTAGAAAAATACGGTGGCCACACCCAAGCCGCCGGGTTTAGCACCTCTCACGAAAGGTTGGAGAATTTACATCAAAAACTTTTAGAATATGCGGAAAGTTTGAGCCTAACTTTAAGCGATCCGGTTTTGCATATTGATGCGGAAGTTTCGCCGTCAGATGTTTCGTGGCCAACTCTAGAACTGATTGAAAAACTAGCTCCCTTTGGTATGGGTAACCCCAAACCCAAACTCTCTGGCCGCGATTTGGAAATTTTAGAATACCGCACAGTTGGTAACGCTAATCAGCATTTGAAGTTAAAAGCAAAGTTCGGCGACCATCGATTAGGCGCAATTGCATTTAATCAAGGATTCTTGGCGAACCAGTTGATTTTGGGAACAAAATTCGACGCGGTGTTTGAACTCACGGCCAATGAATGGAATGGCCGCAAGGATATGGAATTTAAAATTATCGACATGCGAATTATAAATCAAAAATTATGAATGATAAATTAATTATCTATTCGGACGGAGGAGCAAGGGGTAACCCGGGACCAGGAGGGATTGGCTTCGTTATTTTTGATGCCGGCGGCAAAGAATTAAAGCGTTTTAAGCATTATTTGGGCGTGGCGACTAACAATCAAGCTGAATACCGCGCTTTAATCGCTGCCTTGATAGAAGCGAATAAACTCGGGTTTGAGCGCGTGGTTTGCCGGTTAGATTCCGAGCTAGTCGTCAGACAGCTCACGGGCCAATATAAAATAAAAGAACCAGGACTTAAATCCCTGGCTGCGGAAGTCCTGGCTTTGACCCAAAAATTTTTGCAGGTGGAATTTAATCACGTGCCCCGTGCCCAAAATAAAATCGCTGACCAGTTGGTCAACGAAGCATTGGACGAACAACAAGCTTAACGGATAGTATATTCTTTAATCATTCTTTGATCGTAAACATAGATTTTCTGGCCGGAGCGGGAAATTTCAAATTTCGCGCCAACACTGACGTTTGTAATAATTGTATACGAGTTTTGACCGTTCCGGTCATCGAGTTCAATTGCCCTGATTTGGCCGTTTTGTTGGTAGAAGAGGTAGCCGGTTTCATTGTTAAAGATCGGGTCGGTAAAAGCATCCAGGCTGCGCAGGACCAGCTGGGATTTCTTGGTGTTCGGGTTATAAATTTGAGCTTCGTGGCCGTTGCTATAAACAAGCTGCCCGGCTGAGGCGTTCCACTGAGCAAAAGTTACCGGGGAATAAACCGGCTCCAGAGTTTCGTTGATGGTATAAAGCGTCTGGTCGAGGGTTAAAAAAATCCGATTATCTGCAACGAGCAAGGACGCGGCCTGGGAAGCCGGCAGGCGGGACTGAATAATGTCCGGTTTTTCCGAATTGGGCCGCCACCGATAGAGATTATTGGCGTGAACATACCAGATCGTCCCATCAGAGGTGAGCGTTCCGGCCGCCACGCTGCGTTCAATCAATTTGATTTGGGCGGGACTGTAAACATAAAGATTATGGCCGGCGATAAACAAGACCTGATCGTCGTTGGATTCCACATATTCGATTTGAGCGGCCAGGGCGCCCGGCAGGCCTGGTTTATCTTTGGTCAGCATCATTTCATAGATTTTTGCCGCATCGCTCCAGACAAGCCGGGGATCGGTTAAACTGGCGATATCGGACGTGACGGCCGGACCGAGCGGTGCAGTTTGGCCGTTGTTGACATTTAAGCTTCGGGCTGAATTGTCCGAAGTGGTAAAAAATATTTCATCGCGATTTTTTGAAAAAGTGGCAAGGACGACCGGTTGAGTTTGCTCCAATTTCGGGGTTTGGAAAAATAAATTGATGTAATCGCGATTTTGGGCCGCCCAGGTGACATATTGCGCATTGACGCTCAGGCGCTTGGTCCACGGCTGGTAACCGTCTTTGGTCACGCTGATTTCATAATCTTTCGGGGACAGAAACCGCACCACCAGCGGCGTGTCGTTTTTTTGTTGGTTACCGTTGAGCCAGACGGCGGCCTTGGCCGGGTCGGTTTTGACCACCAAAGTGCCAGTTTTGACCACTTGGCCTGTGCTAAAATCATATTTAAAACCACGGGCGTATAATACCAGCAGCGGGGTAATAATCAGAAAAATTATAATGCCGGCGCCGATCAGAGAAAATCTAGCTTTGAGGTTCATTATTTATAGTTTACCTTTTAATTATGGCATTTTCAAGCGCCCTTATTTCTGCTAAAATAAGCAGGCTTATGGAGATCAAAGAAAAGTTTAATTTAGACCAGGTAACCACCTTCCGTATCGGCGGCCCGGCCGATTTTTATTGCGTGGTGCAAACACTGGAAGAGCTGAAAGAGGCGCTAAAATTTGCCCGCGGCAAAGATTTGGCGGTATTTATTTTGGCCGGCGGCAGCAATTTGCTCTTCGCCGATGCCGGCTTTCGCGGAATGGTCATCAACATCGCAATCAAAGGCATTGAAATTTTACATGACGACGACAACCGGGTGGAGATCCGGGTTGGTAGCGGGGAAGTTTGGGACGATATTGCCGCCCTTTGCGCACTCAAGGAACTTTGGGGCATCGAAAATCTTTCCGGTATTCCCGGCCGAAGCGGGGCAATCCCGATTCAAAACGTTGGCGCTTACGGACAAGAAGCATCGCGGGTAGTCAGCTCGGTTGAGGTTTTGGACCTCGAAGAGTTGGAAATCCAAATTTTCAACAATGACCAGTGTGGATTTGAATACCGGCAGAGCAATTTTAATACGATTTGGAAAAATAAATATGCGATTCTCAGCGTAACTTTTACCTTGGCGCGCCAACCCAAGCCGAATTTAAGCTATATCGACCTGAGTAATTATTTCGCTGGCGCCAACAATCCATCGCCGGGGTTGCCCGAAATCCGCCAGGCGGTGATCGCTATTCGGAGCAAAAAATTTCCGGATCTTAATGAGTTCGGCTGCGCCGGATCGTGTTTTAAGAATTTAATTTTAACCCCGCAAAACTATTTGAGATTGGAACAGACGCTGGGCCGGAATTTTTCGCCGGAAATTGTATCCAGGTTGCAGGAACTCAAGCTTCGGTTTGCCGAAGAAAAACGGATCAAAATTCCGGCGGCTTTTTTGGTTGATATTTGCGGCCTCAAGGGCCAAAGCATCGGGGCCGCCCGGTTGTGGAAAAATCAGGCTTTGGTTATAGTAAACACGGGGAGCGCCAAAGCCCGGGACGTGGCCGGTTTGTTTAAGCTCGTCAGGCAGGAAGTCTTTGCCAAAACGGGGATGCGATTGGTTTCCGAGCCGGAATGGGTCGGGTTTAGCGAGCAAGAACTGGCGAAATATTTTGAAATTCCAAATGATAAATCATAAATTTTAAATTTATGTCTAAATTTATTATCCAAGGCGGTAAAAAATTATCCGGGGAAATTCGGGTGGCTGGCTCCAAAAACGCGATGTTTCCGCTGTTTGCGGCCGCGCTTTTGACTAAGGAAGAATGCCGGTTCACCAACGTGCCGGCGATCAAGGACAGGGAAGTAATTGTTGATTTGATCCGAGATTTGGGCGCTGAAGTAACGGTAAGCGGCGACGAAGTTTGGATCAAAGCCGTAAATTTAAAAAAAACCGGCCTGGATTCGGTTTTGGCAGCCAAGCTTCGCGGTTCGATTGTCCTCCTTGGCGCGCTTCTGGGCCGTGAAAAATCCGCCAGTATGGTTTTTCCGGGCGGTGACTTGATCGGTAAACGGCCGATCGATTCGCATTTATCTGCATTTCAAAAGCTTGGCGCCCGTGTTATGGTTGCCGATGGCATCAAAATTGAAGCCACGGCGCTTATTGGCACCAAAATTGTTTTGGAAGAATCCTCTGTGACCGCGACAGAAAATATCGTTTTGGCCGCATGCCGGGCCGAAGGACTGACTACGATCAAACTGGCGGCCATGGAGCCGCATGTCCAGCAACTCTGTGAGTTTTTGAACCTCATGGGCGCAAAAATTTTCGGCATCGGCACGCCGACGGTTATTATCGAGGGGGTGGCCAAGCTCCATGGCGCGCAGGTTCGGATAATTCCGGATTCGAATGAGGCGGCAAGTTTGATCACGCTGGCTAGCGCGACCAAAAGTGATATTACTGTTAGCGGCCTCAATCCGGATTTTCTTGACGATTTTTTACTGAAGCTTTCCCAAATGAAAGTTAAGTTTGAAATCGGCAATGATTTTGTCCATGTCTTGCCGCCAGCTGAGGCTTACAAGGCAACCAAAATTCAATGCGGCCTTTATCCCAAGCTGGCTTCGGACGATATGCCGACCCTGGCCGTGCTGGCCACCCAGGCCGCGGGCGAATCGTTAATTTATGAATGGCTGTATGAAAACCGGCTGGGGTATGTCGATCAACTCAAGAAAATGGGGGCCAAAGCGGACATTTTGGATCCCCATCGCGTAAAAATCATTGGCCCGGTGGCCCTGAAGGGTGCTAAAATAGAAAGCTTGGATATTCGCATGGGGATGACCATGGTAATCGCGGCCCTGGTGGCGGATGGCCAGTCGGAAATCGCCGGCGTCGAGCATATTGATCGCGGTTATGAAAGATTAGAGGAAAGATTACAAGCTTTGGGGGCGGATATTAAAAGAATTGGTTAGTAGTTGGTGGTTTGTAGTGGGTAATAACTCTACTCTACAAACTAATCACTACGCACTACCCACTAACCCTATGTTTTTACAAAAAATAGGCATTGATCTCGGCACAGCCAACACTCTGGTTTTTGTCCCGAAAAAAGGCATCATAATCAACGAACCCACGGTAGTGGCCATTTCGACCGTGGATAATAAAATTATGGCTGTCGGGGGCGAAGCCAAAGAAATGCTGGGCCGCACGCCGGATACGATTGTCGCGCATCGGCCGATGAAAGATGGCGTGATTGCCGATTACCGTGTAACCGAAGCAATGCTTCGTTATTTTATAAACAAGGCCGCGGGCAACATCCGGTTTTTTCGGCCGGAAGTTATGATTTCCGTGCCGGGCGGAATTACCTCGACCGAACGCCGCGCTGTGATTGACGCGGCCACCGCCGCCGGGGCCAAGGCCGCCTATGTCATCAAGGAAACCGTGGCGGCCGCCATCGGAGCGGGGATTGATATCGCTGCTGCCTCCGGCAACATGATTATCGATATCGGCGGCGGCACCACTGACGTGGCAATTTTATCTTTAGGCGGAATCGTAACCCAAACTTCGGTTCGGGTGGCGGGCAATAAACTGGACGCGGCCATTGCGGCTTATATCAAGAAGCGCCACGGCCTGGCGGTGGGCGATAGGACCGCGGAGGAAATCAAGATCAAAATTGGTTCCGCTTTGCCGGTCGAAAAACAAACCACCATTGAAATCCGCGGTCGGGATATGGTCCAGGGCCTGCCGAAAACGATTCAGATTTCAACCAATGAAGTGGTGGAGGCGATTCAAGATGAGTTGCGGGAGATTATTAAGGCTATCCGATCAGTTTTGCAGGAAACGCCCCCCGAATTGGCCGCGGACATTATTGATAAGGGTATGGTTATGACCGGCGGCACCGCCTTACTTAAGAACCTGGACAAGCTGATTGGCCAATCAACCGGAGTGCCGGCTTATGTGGCCGAAGACGCGATTCTGTGTGTGGTGAAAGGCACCGGCGTGGCTCTCGATAACCTTGAAAGTTACAAAAAAAGCATTCTTGCCAGTAAGTGACGCTCGGCGCAGAGCGCGTAAAACTACTGGAAATAAAATTTGAGCACAGTTTATCCCAAAGTTGCTCACAGGTTATAAACATTCATATAAAAATCCCTGCATTTGGCAGGGTTTTTATTTTTCTTGACCGGCTGAGTGGGGATTTCTATAATGTCTCTACGATCGTTCTGGTGAGAGGCAACTTTTGCCAGATGGACGGCTCTAAAAAGGTCGTTCGGGGATCAGGCACTGTTGAATCCGAATTGGTGCGCTCGGGGAAGAAACAACCCGGGTTTAGAACAAGTAAGGGCAACCTCTTGAACCAGTTCCTAGGCTAGTGGAGTCCGTAAGGGCAAGATTAGTGGAGTTGACAGCACACCGGTCTAATAAAAAATCACCGTCAGGTGGTTTTTTATAGTTATGATATAATTTGCTTATGCTAAACATCTTCAAACAATTTGTGGAGGAATTCAGGCAGCTTGCATTCTGGAAAAAAGTTTTGTTTTTGGTTATGTTTCTGATGGTCGGCGGTTATCCGCTCGTGCATGCCGGAATTATCAAGTTGCCGCCGGCAAAAGCCTATGATTGTTTGGGAGTGGTAAATTCTCAAACCCTGACCGTAGTTATGAACGATGGCAAATTTGATCCCGCATCGCTGGCCGCGGCAGTCTGCGATCATTTGGTTTTCCGCAACGACGATTCTGTTTTGCGCTGGCCGGCTGTCGGGCCGCATCCCACACACAGTTCTTATCCGGGCTTCGACGCGGGACGGGGACTCCACCAGGGCGAAAGTTTTGAATTCGTCCTTAATCGGCCTGGGCAATATAATTTTCATGATCATTTGGCGGATGAAATGGTCGGCACGGTCATAATCGAAAAACCGTCTTCCAAATAGCCGTTTGCTTAAGTTTATATTATAATGTGGCTAGAGAGGGGGTGAGTTTATGAATTCAAAGCAATTTTTAGTTATTGGCGGCCTTATTTTGGTCCTGCTGGGGGTTTTGGGCTTTGTCGGCGTAATCGGGCCGACGGCTGACAAAAGCATCTTCGGCTCCAACTGGTGGTTTGATAACGGCGAGAACTGGGCCCACTTAGTTCTTGGCGTGGTCGGCCTGTTGGCCGCATTCACCTTCCCGGCGGCTTCCCAAAAAGTCCTGGTTATGGTTTTGGGGGTTGTCGGCATTTTGGTCGGTCTTTACAGTATTTTCAATCAGAGTTTCCTGGGTGCGAACCTGGAAAATCCGGCCGACACCATCCTGCATTTGGCGGTTGGCGTTTGGGCACTCTATGCTTCAATGAACAAAGGGTCAATGGCAACAATGTCCTAATGACATCGAATTAAAGCCCATTTCGAAAGGAATGGGTTTTTAATTTACACCTTACCCACAAGTTTCGCACAAATTTGTCACAGCAACGGCGGAAACCCCAATGTAGTTAGAGGTTTTAAATTGTTTTGACGGGAAAATTTCACTTCCGTAAACTGATTAAGGTTAAGCCTAACTAAACGTTTAGAAAAATCAGTAAGCCCGAACTGTTGTCGCACCCCATACGTCGGCAGCGGTCAAAAAGGACTTACTGTTTTTTGTTCCAAAAAAAGACGGGGGTCGCGCCTTGCAGGCACGATCCCCGTTGTCCCTAGAATTGCCGTCCGTTCAGCTCGCCGCCCTCGATGCCGATGCTCGGCAACCCGTCCCGCTCCGACCCCTTCGGGTAGAAGTCGAGGATAGCCCCGTTAAGCGCTGTTAGGCGCTTATGGCCGAGCCGGCGGTAGAGGTAGCGGATGCGCCGGCCGGCCTGCTCGCGCTCGAGGAATGTGAGCAGGGGGAGGGCCGCCGCTTCGGGTGTGGATACCAGCAGCCGGCCCTCGGCGAGGTAGATCTCGTAGGCCTGCTCGTCGCTGTCCACGAGTTCGTCCTGCATCCGCACCCACCTGACCGTGCTGAACCTGGCGATGGTCTTCTTGGACATGATGTCAGCTCGCTTGAAGGATGTCGGGAGAACCGGCACCTTCAAGGAATGACATCCTAGGTTAACTCATTGAAGGTGTTCGCCAAACTACACCCTCAATCAGATTTGCGCTTCATGCGTCACCTCCTTTGATTTAGGTCCGCAGGTAGGCCGAGGGAACCTCGACCTTGATTGTGGCGCTTTCTCCGGCTTCGATCCGGAACGGTTTGCTGCCGGGCCGGTAGATAGCGCCGTTGATCTCCATTACGCCCGTGAGAACCCGGATCGTTTCCGGGTTCTTGTGGACCCCGAAAGGATATTCACCGGGCAGGGCGATTCCGACGCCGAAGACGACCTTGCCGTCGTCGCCGAGCCGATCAGACGAACTGACTGGAATTTCCCGTCGCCGTCCTTGTCGCGGTGATCGATTCGCATGTATGTTCCTCCGCTTGAGTTGAACATACTATTATACGGTTTTTTCGTGGTTTTGTCAATGCTTTGGAAACGTGGTAAAATTTGCTTATGGATTGGCAAATTATAGGACACAAAAAACAACTGGAATTTCTGGCCCAAAGCATCGCTCTATCGAAGCTGGCCCACGCTTACCTGTTTGCCGGCCCGGCCGGCATTGGCAAAAAAGCCGTGGCCCGCAGGCTAGCCCAGGCTCTGCTTCCCGGACTCGAACATCGAGATGATTTTTTCCATCCCGACTACATTGAAATAGCCCAGGAAGGGGAAATCAAAATCGCTCAGATCCGCGAATTGGTTTACAAGCTGTCCCTTAAACCTTACTCGGGCGTTTATAAGGTGGCGGTGATTGACTCGGCCCACGAGATGAATTCCGAAGCGGCCAACGCACTTTTGAAATCCTTAGAAGAACCCAAGAGCCAGACGGTTATCATTTTGATCACGAGCAACTCAAGTAGCCTGCCGAAGACCATTATTTCGCGAGTTCAAAAGATTAACTTTGGAGCTTTGGACGAATCAGAAATTCGGCAGCTGCCCGCTCTCGAGCCCGCTGCTTGCGCGAAACTGGCCGAAGCCACGGAGTATTACAAAAAAGTCACAGCCGCGGATCTGGCGGACAAGCTGATTTTGGTCCAAGATTTGGCGGACTGGGAAAGTCCGGATCTGCAGGTTTTGTTGCAGCGTTGGTTGGCTGACCTTCAACTCGAGCTCAGGCGCGAGCCTTCGTTGGCGCTTACAAAAAAAATCTCTGCCGTGGCCGAGGCGCAGCGCCTCCTTAATCAAAACGTCAACAGTAAATTATTGCTCGCCAATTTAATGATCAAAATTTAATATGCGGAAAATTATTTTTTTAATTTTAGGCTTAAGCTTGATGGCGGCATCCTGTGATACCGTGGATCTGCTTTTGGGCACCGGCGGCGGCGCTCGCGGAGTGTTTAAATCCGAAGACGCGGGGGAGAGCTATCGCCTCGCCAGCAGCCTTCCTAAGGGTGACATTACGGGAGTCAACGTCAACGCAATAGCGTTTGATTCCTCCACTTCAGCCACGATTTATCTGGCCGCCAGCAATGGTATTTACAAAACAACCGATGCCGCCAAACAGTGGCGGTATATCTTGTCCGGCATTTCCGCGGCCGGGATTGTGGTGGATGCTTACCAACCGCAAGTGGTCTATGCCTCCGGGTTGTCCGGCACCAATGGCAAGATCATTAAAAGCCTGGATGGCGGCACTTCTTGGGTGGATATTTACACCGAGCCGTCCAAAAGCAACCCGGTTCTGGCCATTGATGTTTCCAAAGGCAATTCCTCGCTGGTGCTGGCCGGGTTATCAAGCGGTGAAATTATCCGCTCGCTCGACGGCGGGCATACTTGGCAAGCGACCAAAGATTTAGCGGACCGGATTTTGGAAATTGAATTCGGGTCGTCGAGCCGGGTTTACGCCCTGACTTTGCACAAAGGTTTGTTTGTCAGTTCGGACGGCGGCATTGCCTGGACTCAGGCCACGCCGGCACTGACCGCCCAAAGTTTAAGCAGCAGCACCAGCGTTCAGGCGTCGGTCAGCCAGTTTGATGACCTGGCTCTGGATCGCAAGCAGCCGCAGGTTTTGTATTTGGCGACCGATCAAGGGCTATTCCGCTCGGTTAACGACGCCAAGACTTGGTCGTTTCTGTCTTTGCCGCTTAAGAACGCCTCCTTGCGGGTCAGCAGCGCCGCGGTCAATCCCAACAATTCCAACAACCTGTTTGTTGCCGTAGGTAGCACCATTTTTCAGAGTTCCAACGGCGGCGTGACCTGGGAAACCAAAATCCTGCCGACCCGAGCCGAAGTTAAGCGGATCGTCATTGACCCGCAAACAAGTAATGAGCTATATTTAGGACTCAGCAATCCATAATTCAAATTTATGACACCTGAAATTATCAGCAAGAAACAGCCGGAATTCCAAAAGGCCGTGGATCATTTAAAAAACGAGCTGGCAACCCTGCGCACAGGAAGAGCTTCTACCGGCCTGGTTGAAAATATCGTTGTCGATTTTTATGGGACCGCAACGCCGCTCATGCACATGGCTCAGATCAGCGTCCCGGAGCCGCGCATGATTGCGATTCAGCCGTTCGATAAAAATTCGCTGAAGGATATTGAAAAAGCCATCCAAGCTTCAAATTTGGGAATCAACCCGGTTAACGACGGATTATACATTCGCTTAACGATTCCGCAGATGACCGAGGACCGCCGCAAGGAGCTGGTGAGGGTCGTGTCTCAAATGGCGGAAAAGGCGCGCATCAGCGTGCGCAACATCCGCGAAGATATTTGGAAAGAAATTCAGACCATGGAAAAGGACGGCAAGATAGGTGAAGACGGTAAAATTTCCGGCAAGGAAGATTTGCAGAAAATGGTGGATAAATTTAATGACGAAATCAAAAAAATTGCCGAGGCAAAAGAGAAAGAGGTTTTGACGATATAATGATACTGCTTACAATATTGGTTTTTATAGTCATTCTCGGCTTACTCGTGTTCGTCCACGAACTTGGGCATTTTATTATGGCCAAGCGCGCCGGCATGCGGGTGGATGAATTCGGCTTTGGCTTCCCGCCGCGGATTTTCGGTTTTACCCGCGGCGAAACAACCTATTCAGTAAACCTGATACCGTTGGGGGGATTTGTAAAAATTTTAGGCGAAGACGGCTCAGAAACTGCCGACCCCCGATCGTTCAACAACAAAAGCTTCTGGCAGCGGTTTGGGGTCTTGATTGCCGGAGTGAGCATGAATGTGATTCTGGCCTGGGTTTTGCTCTCTGTCGGCATGGCCGCCGGTTTGCCCACCATCGTGTCCGAAACCGACCCCTTGCCCGCTGGCGCGCATTTGCGCAACGTTTCAGTGGGAATTTTGGAGATTCAAGCCGCCAGTCCGGCGGCGCTGGCCGGCCTTAAGGCCGGGGATTCAATTCTCCAGATTAACGGGCAGGCAATCACTTCGGTGGAACAAATCCAGGCCCTGACCAAACAAGCAGCGGGCCAGCTTGCCGTTTATACGATTCGGCGCGGCTCGGAAATTTTTGAAAAAACAATTATCCCGCGGGCCAACCCAAAGGAAGGTGAGGGTTCGCTGGGCGTGGCCTTGGGCAGCGTCGGATTTTTGTCTTATCCATGGTATCAAGCGCCGATCCGGGGCGCGATTGCTGTCTACAATATGATCGCTTTTACCCTCATCGCATTTGTCGGCATCATCTGGCAGCTGCTGCAGGGCCAGTCTGTCGGAGCGGCGCTGGCCGGCCCGGTCGGGATTGCGGTTTTAACCCGCGACGTTACCGTTCTGGGTTTCATTTACATTTTGCAGTTCGCGGCCGTACTCTCGGTGAATTTGGCGATTATCAACGCCGTGCCGTTTCCGGCGCTCGACGGCGGCCGGATTTTGTTTTTGATCATCGAAAAATTGCGCCGCAAAAAAATGAATGTCCGGGCCGAACAGCTGGCCAACACCATCGGGTTTATTTTGCTGATTTTGCTAATGGTCGCGGTCACGATCAAAGACGTCGGGCGATACAGCGAAGGATTTAAGCATTTGTTCCAAAGAATGTTTTAATCTATTCTTGCCGCTTTCTTCTAGAAGAAAGCGGCGGAAAGAAGTCGGAAATTCGACGGACTCGCGACAATGACATATCTAACCGGGTCTTTGTCGCTCGGACAGGGTCGAATTTCCAGGGGCTGCTGTTTAACCCTTGGTGTCAGATAGCAGTTCGCCCCTCTTAATGTAAGAGGGGCACGTAAGAAAAAGCGTTAGCGGGGAGTTATAATTTTAAAGCATTTAAATAACGCCCTAGGGCGTTATTTTTGTAAGAGCGCGGCGAGGGTGCTTGGATCGAAATCCTTGCAACCCCCGCGCGTCGGTTAGCCTTGCGGCGTTTACTGTGCGCCGCAGGCAGGCGTTCCTCTCCTCGCTGTTGTGGCCTAGCGACCGCCGCCCAGAAGGTCGATGGCGTCGGTGGTTGGCTTGGCGCCGCGAACACCCTCATTGGGTTCGAGCGGGGCCATGGTCGGCTGGTTGTCCGTGCGGGCGAGCCTCAAGCTCTCTGCTGGTTCTCCGCCCCGGCGAGGCAAGTCCAACTTGAGACGGAAGGGCCCGGAGGTCAGAGTTTCGGGCTTTTGCACCAGCCTGTTCATTACTGCGTTAGTCACAGTAATGGTGAGATTGGTTGGCAACGGAAGCTCGACGTCGTTTCTCCTGGCGAAGGCAAACACCGCGTCGCCGATGATTCCCATCAGCTCATCTCGATTCAGAACCGCAGGCGGCTCATCAGGAGGCCAAGCTCGCCTCGCTTGGCCGACCTTTGCGGACAGATGATCGCCGAGCCCTTCGAAGTCAGGATCGACGACAGCAACAGTGCCTCGTTCGTCAAACCGCTCTTTCCTGTGGTGCTTCCTGGCTCGCCGCCGCCAGGCCTTCCTGACGCGCCAAACGATGACCGCGGCCGGAATGCCGAGCCAAAAAATGATCTCAGTCAATGTGATCCTCCTCTAACACCGGTTTTGCGGCCGGCGGGAATAATGCGTTTGAACGTCAGACGTTCTTTCCGCAATAGCCAAATAATATATAATTATACGCTTTTTTGGCGGTTTTGTCAAGAAGTCGTTCGGACAGATTGCAAAATTACCGGCTGTCAAAATCTGCTGATTTTGCAGCCTGCGTGCTGGCGCCATCGCGCTGCGCAGGCTAATTTTGCAACTATACTCGCTTAGGAAAGCATGGTCTGGTATAATTCAGCTTATGAAGCAATCAGAACTGTTCACTAAGACCCTCAGACAAGCGCCGAAAGACGAAGAAACTCTCAACGCACAGCTTTTGATCCGCGCCGGCTACGTCAACAAGCTGATGGCCGGGGTGTATTCGTATTTGCCATTAGGTTTGCGCACCCTGAATAAAATTGCCCAGATTGTGCGCGAGGAAATGGATGCGATCGGTGGCCAGGAAATTCTGATGCCGGCCCTGCATCCGGCGGAAATCTGGAAAAAAACCGGCGGTTGGGACAAAATTGACGTACTGTTTAAGATCAAATCGCGCACGGAGAAAGATTACGCGCTGGGCCAGAGCGAAGAAGAAGTCGTCACACCGCTCGTTTTGGGTTACCTGGACAGCTATAAAGATCTGCCCAAAGCCGTGTATCAGGTGGGCTGGAAATATCGCGACGAGCTGCGGAGCAAATCGGGACTCCTTCGCGGCCGCGAGTTTTTCATGAAAGACATGTATAGTTTTCATGAGACCCAGACGGACTTTGATAAATTTTACACCATCGTTAAACAGGCGTATTTGAAAATTTTTGAGCGCGTGGGCCTGGTGGCGAAAGTGACCGAAGCCTCGGGCGGCAGCTTTAGCCAGAAAATTTCCTATGAGTTCATGGTGCTCACCGACGCGGGTGAGGATAATATTCTGTATTGCGATGCCTGCGAGTTCTGCGTTAACGTTGAAATTGCCAAACAGCAAGCCGGGGATACCTGCCCCAAGTGCGGCAAAGGCCAATTGAATGCGGCCAAAGCCTCGGAAGTGGGCAATGTCTTTGATCTCAGCCAGAAGTACGGGCAAGATTTTGATTTGGGTTTTAAGGACAAGGAAGGCAAGAAGCAATTTCCAATTATGGGCTGTTACGGCCTGGGCATTTCGCGGCTAATGGGCGTTTTGGTGGAAAAATTCCACGATGACAAGGGTATCCTCTGGCCTCGATCCGTCTCGCCGTTTGATTTTCATCTGATCAACATTGCCCGGGATTCCCGGGTTGCGGACGAGCTTTACATTGCTTTACAGCGGGAAAATTATTCAGTATTATATGACCAACGAGACGATTCCGCCGGCCAGAAATTCGCGGACGCTGACCTGATCGGGATCGTGGTCCGAATTTTGGTCTCCGATAAAACACTTAAAGAAGATGCCGTGGAAGTCAAGCCACGCAATAGTGATTCAGCGCAATTAATAAAAACCAAAGAGCTCTCAAAGTTTCTCAAAAACAAATAGCAGCAAGCCTTTAATTCCTGACTTTTCATGGCGATCCTTGATTACGTTTACGATAAATTCTCCAAAGACATAGGAATTGATTTGGGCACGGCCAATACTCTTGTCTATGTTAAAGGCAGGGGTATTGTTATTAATGAGCCATCGGTTGTTGCGATTAACCAAAAAACCAAGCAGATTTTGGCGATCGGCGACGAGGCTAAGCGTATGGTCGGCCGCACCCCGGCCCACATTGTGGCGCACCGGCCGCTGGTGGACGGCGTAATTTCGGATTTCGAGGTAACCGAGGCCATGCTTAAATATTTTATTAGCAAGGTCAACCAGTCTTCGGTCGGATTTTTATCCCGGCCGCGCGTAGTCATCGGCATCCCATCCGGCGTGACCGAAGTCGAAAAACGAGCTGTCCAGGATGCAACCTTAAATGCCGGGGCGCGGATGGCGTTTTTGATCGAAGAACCAATGGCCGCGGCCATTGGCGCGCGCATGCCGGTGCAGGACCCGGCCGGCTCGTTTATTGTGGATATCGGGGGCGGCACGGCGGAAATCGCGGTGATTTCCCTGGGCGGCATAGTCACTTCGCGCTCAATCCGGATTGCTGGCGACGAAATGAATGAAAATATCATCCAGTTCGCACGCGAGGAATTTAATTTGCTCGTGGGCGAACGCACGGCGGAGGATGTGAAAATCAAAATCGGCTCGGCTATCAGTATGAAAGACAACAAACTCAAAGCTCAAATTCGCGGTCGTGATTTGGTTTCCGGTCTGCCGAAAGAGGTCACGGTGACGGATGAACAAATCCGCCATGCCATTTCCCGATCCGTTAAGACCATAGTCAACAACATTAAGTCGGTTGTGGAAGAAACGCCGCCTGAACTGGTGGCGGATATTATGGAAAAGGGTATCACTCTGGCCGGCGGCGGCGCCCTGCTGCGCGGCTTGGATAAATTGATTGCCCAGGAAACTGCCATGCCAGTGATGGTCGCTGATGATCCGTTGACCTGCGTCGTGCGCGGCACCGGCATTGTGCTGGAGGATTTAAACACCTTGAAAGACGTTTTGGTTCTAACAGAGTTTGAGCAGATTCCAAGATAGTAAACAGTAATCAGAAAACAGTAAGCAGAATTTTCTGATTACTAATTACTGCTTACTGATTACTTTATGAGATTTATTTACACCAAAACTTTTGCTCGGTTTTTTGCAATTTTTTTAATTGTCGCCCTTTTGGCGATTTTTGACGCCCAGGGCTACTTGGGTTATATCAAGGATGGGTTTTTGAGGGGTTTTGGTCTAATCGCCAACCGGGTCAGCCAGGTTACCAATATCGGCAAAAGTGTTTTTAGCACTTTGTTTATCATCAAGGATTTGGTTCACGAAAACGCGGCCCTATCGCAGCAGGTCGACCAGTTGGCGTTTGACAACGCGCAGCTAAAGTCGGCGCAAAACGAAAACATTTCATTGCGGAAAGCGCTGAACTACAAACAGCAGGCCAAACTCAATTTATTGCCGGTCGAGGTTTTAACGCAGGATCCCACGGGCTTTAGCCAAACGATCATTTTGGACAAAGGAGCCAATGCCGGCCTGCAGATTGGCCAGGCGGTCGTTACGGCGCCCGGAGTTTTGGTCGCGCGCATCGCGCAAGTTTCTCCGACTACGGCTGCCGCGCAATTGATTACGGATCCGGCCACCGTAATAAATGCGGAGGTGGTGGATTCTGGGGCCAAGGGCTTGATTCGCGGCGAGCACGGCCTGACTCTGGCGCTGGACATGGTGACCCAAAACGAGCTGATTAAAACCGGGGACAGCGTCATCGCTTCCGGACTATCCGGTGATTTCCCGAGAGGCCTGCTGATTGGCAATATTTCCGCCATTCGATCACAGGTTACGGAACTGTTTCAGAAAGCCTATGTCACTCCGGCCGCCGACTTTCGAAATCTTAAATTTTTGTTCATTGTTCTTTGATTGTAAAAAAATATAAATTTATTATTTAACGATTATTTCTAATGGGATGAAAATTTTTATTTGGATTTTGGCCGTATTTTCTCTGCTGGTCCTGCAAAATGGGGTCCTCGCCCCGCTGCATCTGATGCCGGCGAATCTGATTCTGGTGTTGATGATTATGGCTTTGTTGTTCGACGGTATTCAGACGGCCTTAATTATCTGCCTAAGCGGCGGGATTATGCTGGATTTTTTGGCCGGCGCCAACCTGGGACAAGTCACCCTAGCCTTGTTGTTTACAGCTCTCATCAGTTTCACGTTGTTTGAGTTGTTTATATCGCGCGAGCCCAATTGGATGCTAGTGGCGGTTTGCGTGGCCGGGGTAACTGGGTTGTTCGCCGTCGGATTCGCCCTTTCCAATTGGCTCTTTGGCTCACTGGGAATTGGTTTGGATCTAATCTCTAAATCTTTTTGGACCAATCAGTTTCCATTGAGTTTAATTTTTAATTTAATTTTCGCTTATCCGGTGGCAAAGTATTTTTCGTTGACCCAATTTGTCTATGCAAAATCCATTCGGCATTGAAACTAAAAATTTCGGTAAAAAAATAACCCGGGGTAAAAACCTCGGCTTTGATGAGGCGTTTTTGGATTTACGGCAGACCGAGCCGGAAGTGCTTGAGGACGAACGCGAGAGCGTCAACTATCGCATCTTGGGCGTAGTGGTCGGGATCTGCCTGATTTTATTGGGGGTGAAAGTTTTTGCCTTGCAGGGAATCGACGGTTCCTATTATCGGGCTCTGGCCGAAGGCAACAAGCTCCGCACTCAGGCGGTGCTGGCTCCACGCGGACTCCTGATTGATCGTTACGGTAAAATTATCGCGGCCAGTCAGCCAAGCTTCGAGCTCGACGTTATAACCGCGTTCCTGCCGGCGAAAGCGGCGGAGTTGGCCAAGAAACTCGATGAAATTGCTTTGATTTTAGGGCAAGATGCGGGCAGCTTGGCCGAGCAAATATCGAAGATGATACCGGATTCGTATCAGGAACAGGTTCTGGCCCAAAACATTGTCAAAGACCAGGCATTGATTTTAATTGCCAAGGCCGGGGAGTTTCCGGGTTTTGTCGTTGAAAACAACGCGATCCGGGATTACAAAGAGCCGCTGGCTTTTACTCATCTGACCGGCTATACTGGCAAAATTACCCAAGCGGAATTGGAAGCGCATGAATTCGATAATTATGCGCTCAATGATAATATCGGCAAGACCGGATTGGAATACCAGTATGAGGCGTATCTGCGCGGGATTAACGGCAAGCGACAAATTGAAATTGATGCCACAGGCAAATTTAAGGGCCAGTTGGCCGAAGTGCCGCCGGTTGCTGGCAGCAACGCGGAATTGAGTATTGATTTTGATTTGCAGACTGCCGTTTACCAGGCTTTAAGCCAGGTCATGAAGCCATTGAATGCCAAGCGGGCCGCCGCAGTGGCCACCAATCCTCAAACTGGGGAAGTCCTGGCCCTGGTTTCTTTTCCGGCCTTTGATTCGAATATGTTTGCGCGGGGGATTTCGCAAGCCGAGTTCAGCGAACTTCTCAATGATCAGAATAATCCCATGCTCAACCGGGTGGTGGCCGGCAACTATCCACCGGGTTCCACGATCAAACCAATGATGGCGATCGCGGCGCTGACGGAAGGAGTGGTGACGCCGGAAACCAAAATTTTGGATGACGGCGTGATCCGGATCGGCAGTTATACTTTTTACGGTTACGAACATTCGGGTTTGGGCATCATGGACATCTATTCGGCCATCGCCCGCTCGTCCGATATTTATTTTTATACCGTCGGTGGAGGCAATCCCAATAGTGAGGTTACGGGCCTGGGCCCGGAACGGATCGCCCAATATTTGCGCAAATTTCATGTCGGTGAACCTCTGGGCATTGACCTGCCGGGGGAAAAATCCGGACTGGTACCAGATCCGGCTTGGAAGCAAACGGTCAAGAAAGAGCCTTGGTATCTGGGAGACACTTATCATGAATCTATCGGCCAGGGCGACGTGCTTTCGACGCCGCTGCAGGTTAACAGCTGGACCGCTACCATAGCCAACGGGGGCAAAATTATGCAGCCGTATTTATTGAAACAGGCTTCCGGTCAGGATGGCCGGGTTTTGGCCGAAGGCCAGCCTAAAACATTGGCGGAAAATATTTTTGATCCCAAATTTGTCAAAGTCGTTCAAGAGGGCATGAGACAGACTATTACGGCCGGATCTGCCCGAACCCTGGCCGGTTTGCCAGTGGCCATTTCCGGCAAAACCGGCACGGCCCAGTTTGATGCGCGGGATCTGACCCGCACGCACTCCTGGTTTACTTCTTACGCCCCGGCCGAGCAGCCGCAAATCGCGCTGACCATTATTGTCGAGGCTGCCGGGGAGGGGCATTCGGTGGCCCTGCCGGCTGCCAAAAAGGTATATGAATGGTGGATTGCGAACCGGTATAATAAATGATAAGCTTTACCCATGAATCCCGTTAGAAATTTAGCCCAGCAAGTATCAAGCTAAATAACACTAAACGGGCTGATTACATAAAGATTTCGGATAGTTAATAATCATATTTCTAACAGGATGAATGAATTCTTCCATAAAATCGCTCATAAAACCTCGGAAGCGGTCGGTAGCACCTCGGTGTTTATTATCGCCCTGATTGTCGTCTTGGTTTGGGCGATCACCGGCCCGATTTTTGATTATTCTCAGGGTTGGCAGTTAATTATCAACACGGGCACGACAATTGTGACTTTCCTGATGGTGTTTTTGATTCAAAACACCGAAAACCGGGATACGAAAGTCATACAGCTCAAACTGGACGAGCTGATCCGGGCAGTCAAATCGGCCCGCAACAAACTGGTCGACCTGGAAGATTTGTCGGATAGCGAACTAGCAGTCCTGCAGAAGGAATTTGAACGAATTCAAAAACACGCTCACCGGGGTCCCGAACAAATAAATAGTTGACAACGGTCGCAGTATAGAATAGTATTGCTTACGTATTTAATTTATCTCAAATGAACAAAGCTGTGTTGCTAACTGAAGACGGATTAAAAAAACTTCAGGACGAAGTGAAAATCTTGAAGGAAGACCGCCGCAGGGAAGTCATTGAACGCATTCAGGAAGCCGTGGCTCATGGCGATCTTTCGGAAAACGCCGACTACGCACAAGCCAAAGAAGAGCAGGCCTTTATCGAAGGCCGCATTCAGGAAATTGAAGAGATTTTGAAAAATGCCCAAATTATCGCGGCCAGCAAGAACAAAAATATTGTCAGCGTCGGTTCAACCGTGGTTTTAAAATTTGCGGGAAATGAAGTAAAGTATACGATTGTTGGTGCGAACGAAGCCAATCCCGCCGCCGGTAAGATTTCGAATGAATCTCTGGTTGGCAAAGCGCTGCTGGGCGCCAAAAAAGGAGACAGGATGGCAGTCGACACCCCCGCCGGCAAAAATGAATACGAAATATTGAACATTGAATAAACAAGTTTAACGCCTCAACCGACTGAGGCGTTAAATATTTATGGCTTACTTTTGGACCTCTTTAATTTCCGGACTCCTGATTCTAATCGGGGTCTTGGGTTCCATCCTCCCAATTTTACCCGGCTTGCCGGTTGCTTTTTTGGGATTTTTGATTTTTTCTTGGTTCACAAATTTCGCTTTAATCACCCCCATGGCGCTGGCGGTGTTTGCGCTGCTTATTGTTCTGACCATTGCGGTGGATACCTTGGCACCGGCCTTGGCGGCCAGGCAGCACAAAGCATCGAGCTTTGGGATCGCTGGCGCTGTGATCGGCGCATTTGCCGGCATTTTTATTTTGGGCCCGGTCGGGATCCTGCTGGGCCCCTTCGCCGGTGCTTATTTGGGTGAGTTAATCGCCGGCGGCAATCAAGCCCACGCGCTGAAGTCAGCTTACGGGGCGCTGATTGGCCTGGTGGTGGGCTCAGCGTTTAAATTGATCGTGGGAATTTCGATGTTCGTATATTTTATGGTTCGGGTTTTATAGTGACGAAAAAAATTTGGCCCGAAGTTCGGATTTGTGGTATAATATTGGCTAGTTAACCCATATCCATGAGTGAGAAAATTGAAGAATTACGGAGTGTTCGGATACAAAAACTGGAAGAACTTAAAAAAGCTGGCATTGAGCCCTACCCAATCCATTCAGAACGCACTCATACGGTGGCTGAAGCCTTGGGCTTTTTTGAGAATCAAAAATCAACCAAAAATCAAGTTACGCTGGCCGGCCGGATCCGCTCGATCCGCACGCACGGCAAGCTGACGTTCGGCAATTTGGAAGACGCTTCCGGACAGATTCAGTTTATGCTCCGCGAAGACGTGTTGGGTGAGAAATTTAAACAGTTCAACACCTTTTTTGATATGGGTGACTTTTTGCAGGTCTCCGGGAATTTGGAACTATCCAAGACGGGAGAAAAAACCTTGCAGGCCGCTGACTACAAACTGCTTTCGAAATCCATCCGGCCGATCCCGCAGAATTATTTTGGCCTCAAGGATCCGGAAACCAAGCTGCGAAAACGTTATTTGGATTTGGTGGCCAACCCACAGACCCGGGAACTGTTCCGCAAAAAAGCGCTGTTTTGGCAGACGGTGCGCAAGTTTATGATCGATCAGGGTTTCCTGGAAGTTTGGACGCCGGTTTTGGAAAACATTGCGGGCGGGGCAGATGCGGAACCTTTCTTGACGCATCATAATGCCCTGGATCGCGATTTCTATATGCGAATTTCGCTGGAGCTGCCCTTGAAGCGGCTGCTGGTAGGGGGCTATGAAAAGGTTTTTGAAATCGGAAGACTTTTCCGCAACGAAGGGATTGACCGCGACCATTTGCAGGAATACGACGACATGGAATTTTACTGGGCGTATTCGGATCATGAAAAAGGCATGAATTTTGTAGAGGATCTTTACAAGGAAATTGTCTCGCAGGTGGCAGGTAGCATGGAAACCACATATGAAGAACATAAAATTAACTGGGCCAGTTCGTGGCCGCGGATTGATTATTTTGAAGCATTTAAAAACGAAACCCGCTTGGATTTGAATGCGGTTTCGGATGACGAATTGCTGAAAACCGCCCAAAAATTGAAGTTGAAAGTCGAAAAAGGAATGGGCCGCGGACGATTGATCGATGCAATCTACAAAAAAACTGTCCGGCCTAAACTCATCCAGCCGTGTTTCTTGGTCGGCCATCCGCTCGAGACTTCGCCGCTGGCCAAAAAAGACCCGCAAAATCCGCACCGGATTTTGCGATTCCAGCCGATCGCCGGCGGCGCGGAATTGGGCAATGGTTTTTCTGAACTCAACGATCCATTGGATCAACGGGGGCGGTTTGAAGAACAAATGAAGATGAAAGCGGCCGGGGATAAGGAGGCGCATTCCATGGATGAGGATTATGTTGAGGCTCTGGAATATGGAATGCCGCCGGCGGTGGGATACGGCATGAGCGAGCGGGTGTTTGCGGTTTTGATGAACCGTTCGATCCGCGAAACTGTAATTTTCCCACCTATGAAAGAAGAGGAGAAAAATGCCAAATCATGAAGAACGGGAGTCTCAACCGGGGCGAAGTTCTCGAAGAATAGAAGAGAATCGCGGCCAACAAGTCGAGGGATTTGAGGCCGATGGAAAGTTTCCGGCAAAGGTTAGATTTGAGGAACAGATATATGAACGAGGGTTTGAGACGCCCAGAGAAAACATGTTTTATACCAGACTGAAGAAAGAGAGCCACCCACAGCAAAGAGATATTCTGGAAATTGATAATACGGGCAAGATATTTGAGCGGCTCGTTGTAGACGATCAAGAGACTATTGAAAAACGCATTAAAGGGGAATAGAAATAATGGAAGGACAACGGCCAAAAGTTGGTTTGGGTGTGATGATCAAAAAGGACGGGAAATTTTTATTTGGCAGAAGAAAATCCGAACACGCCAAAGATTTATTTGCTCCGCCGGGCGGGCATATGGAGTATGCAGAAGGCTTTATTGAAGCTGTCAGCCGAGAGGCTAAAGAAGAGAGTGGGTTAGAAATTCAGAATGTCAGATTTTTATGCCTAAGTAACATTAAGGACTATATGCCTAAGCATTATGTGAACATCGGCTTTATTGCTGATTGGAAAAACGGCGAGCCGCAAGAACTGGAGCCGGACAAAATGGTTGATTGGCGCTGGTATGAATTAGACAATATTCCACGACCGGTTTTTAGCATGGTTGATCATTACATCAAGGCAATTAAAACCGGAAAGAATTTTTTTGACGCATGACCCGCACCGAAGCGCTGGATTTATTGGCGCAGCATATTACGAATCCCAATCTCATCCGCCACAATGTTGCCGTGGGATTTATCATGCGGGCCCTGGCTGAGAAGTTCGGTGAAAACCAGGATGACTGGGAACTGGCCGGTATGCTGCATGATCTGGATTGGGAGAAAACGAAAGATGATTTTAAGAATCATACGAAAGTTTCAAAAGCGATTCTGGAAAAGACCGATTTGAAGCCGGCAATTATCAATGCTATTTATGTGCACAACTGGACACATGAAATCAAGCCCGAAACATTGCTCGAAAAAGCTTTATATTGCGTGGAAGAATTGTCCGGCATAATCACGGCTGCGGCGCTAATTCAGCCCGACAAGAAATTGGCTTCAGTGACTGTGGATTCCGTGTTGCGGAAATTCAGGCAAAAAAGTTTCGCCGCCGGGGTCAATCGCGAGATTATTATGCTGTGCAAGGAATACATCGACCTGGAACTGCCGGAACTGGTTGAGGTGGCATTAAATGCGATGAAGGCGCATGCGGAGGAAATCGGCTTATGAATCCCGTTAGAGACAACTAAATGTTCTATGTATATCTCCTACAAAGTATTAAAGACAAACGATTATATACCGGATCAACGCGTGATTTACGGAAACGCTTCAGCCAGCATAATAACCAGGAAGTTTATTCAACTAAAGGTCGGGGTCCCTTTACTTTGATCTACTACGAGGCTTGTATGAACGAGAAAGATGCCTTTGTAAGAGAAAAGTATCTAAAAACAGGAATGGGCAAGCGCCATATTAAAAATAGGCTGAAGCGTTTCCTGACCCGTTAGAAATTTAGTAGCTAGTTTAATAAATTTATGATTTATTGCTTAATGTTGTTAAATAAAATTAATCGACCCGTTAAGATAATTTCTAACGGGTCCTGTCTCTAACGGGATGAACAAAATTCTGATCGGTACCGGCAACCCGGGAAAAGTTAAGATTTACAAGGAACTGCTGAAAGGTTTCAATCTGGAGGTCGTTTCGTCCAAAGATTTAAATCTTCCCGAGCCGGAAGAGACGGGCAAAACCTTCGAACAAACGGCTGTGGATAAGGCCAAATATTATTTTGAAAAATCGGGCATCCCGGCCATAGTCGATGACGGCGGGTTTGAAATCGAAGCTCTCAACGGCGAACCGGGGGTCAAAAGCCGGCGGTGGATCGGCCGTGAAATGACTGAGGAAGAGATTGTTGCCGAAGTGTTTAAGCGAATGAAAAATGTCCCCAACCGGGCCTGCAAGCATGTGGTCATTCTCGCCCTAGCCACGCCGTTCGGAGTGTTTACGGCCCACGGTGAAGTGGCCGGCGTCGTCCCGGAAAAACCCAGCGACAAACGGGAGACGGGCCTGACTTTCCGGCCAGTGATGTTTCTGCCCAATTACAATAAATACTGGATTGATCTGACAGACGAAGAAGAAGACGTTATGAATCACCGGAAAGTCGCCGTAGAAAAACTACACGATATTTTAAAGGAACTGGCCGGATGACGGAGCACAAGCAGATTCCAATTGTGATCGGACTGGTGCGCAACGATAAGAATGAATTGCTGATTGCCAAGCGGAGCGACCCGAAATTTCCGGAAGCCGATAATAAATGGGAGTTTGTCGGCGGCAAACTGGAATTTGGCGAAACCCCGGAGCAGGCCGTACTGAGGGAGATTGAAGAGGAATCGGGGCTTAGAGCGAAAGTGATCCGGCTTTTGCCGAAAATTTTCAGCAATACCTGGGTCAGCGCCGACGGTCAGGAATCGCAAGTGTTACTGCTCTGCTATGAATGTCGAGCTATCGGCGGAGCGCTGCATCGCAATGAGTTTGATCATAAGATTTTGGATCTGAAGTTTGTTGATCCGTCAGCGTTAACAGGGTATGATGTGATGAAAGCCGTGCCGGAAATTATGGATTGTTTATTAAACACTAAGTAATAATTTTATGCTCGATATCAAATTTATCCGAGACAATCAAGAAAAGGTCCGCCAGGCGATTAAAAACAAATTATCCAATGCGAATCTGGATCATCTTTTGAGTTTGGATGAACAGCGGAAAAAGCTGATCATGGAAAGCGAGTCAGTTCGCGCCCGGCGTAACGAAATCGCTGGTAAGCTCAAGAGCGATAGAAACGAGGCTCTGGTTGCCCAAGGCCGCGAACTCAAGGATAATCTTGGTAAATTAGAGCTGGAATTGGCCGAAGTTGAATCCCAATGGCAACTGATTTTGGAGCAAATTCCCAATGTTCCGGTGGAAGACGTGCCGGTGGGTTCCGATGAGAGCGCCAATACAGTGATCAAACATTGGGGCGAACCGGCGAAATTTGAGTTTGAAGCCAAGGACCATATGGCTTTGGGCGAAAGTTTGGGGATTGTCGACATGGAACGGGCCGCCAAAGTTTCGGGAGCGAGATTTGGTTTTAAAAAAGGCGCCGCCGCTATCCTGGAATGGGCCTTGATTCAGTTTGTTTCGGAAACGTTAACCGATAAAAAAATTATCGCCAAAATTGCCAAACAAATTGACCCGGAATTATCGGCAAATACTTTTGTGCCGGTGTTGCCGCCGGTCATGATCAAGCCTGATGTTTATACCAGGACCGGACGACTCAGCCCCGAAGATGCGGACGAGAAGTATAAAATGGCCAAGGATGAGCTCTATCTGATTGGGAGTGCGGAACACACTTTGGTTGCCATGCATATGGACGAGGTTTTGGACGGGAAAGAATTGCCCATCAGATATTTGGGTTTTTCGACTTGTTTTCGGCGCGAGGCGGGGTCCTACGGCAAAGATACGAAAGGCATGCTGCGGGTGCATCAATTCGACAAATTAGAAATGGAATCGTTTAGCACCCCGGAAACTTCCCTACTCGAGCATAAATTTCTCGTTGCGGTTCAAGAATACTTGATGCAGCAATTGGAGCTGCCGTATCAGGTGGTGATTAACTGCACGGGCGATATGGGCAAGCCCAATGCCCGGCAGGTGGATATTGAAACCTGGCTGCCCGGGCAAAATCGATACCGGGAAACCCATAGCGCCGATTATATGACGGATTATCAGGCGCGTGGCTTAAATATTAAATTCCGCCGTCCCGACGGGAGTAACGAAATTGTCCATACCAATGATGCGACCGCGATTGCCATGTCCCGAATACCGATTGCGATTTTTGAAAACTACCAGCAGGCCGACGGATCAATAAAGATCCCCAAAGTTTTGCAGAAATACACCGGATTCAAGGTGATCGAGAAGAAATGAGTAAATTAAATTTTATTGAGATAAACCGACAAGCACTGCACCATAATGTTTCTCAATTTAGAAAAGTGCTTAAGAAAGTAAAATTGATGGTCGTGGTGAAAGCCAACGCTTACGGCCACGGCGCGTTGGCGGTGACCGCTTCCATTGAGTCCACGGTTGATTTTTTTGGCACCGCCTATGGCGATGAAGCGTTGGCCTTGCGCGAGTTTGGGATCAAAAAGCCAATCTTGGTTTTAAACTATTACGATGCTGGCCAGATAGCTTCCCTGGTTGCGAAAAATATTTCTTTGGTGGTCTATGACATATGGCAGGCCAAAGCGATTTCAAAAGCAGCCAAAAAACAGAAAAAGAAAGCCCGTGTGCACGTCAAGGTGGGAACCGGATTGTCGCGTTTAGGAGTTTTGGCCCGCGATGCCACCGGATTTGTAAAAGAAGTTCGCAGCCTGCCGCATGTTCAAGTCGAAGGGCTATTCAGCCACTTTGCCGCATCTGAGGACGATCCAGAATATACCAAAACTCAGCTTAGACATTTTAAGGATATTGTTGCGGATCTAGAAAACCAGGGCCTAAAAATTCCGCTCAAACACATAGCTTGCACTGCATCCGCCCTGGCGTTCCCGGAAAGCCATTTTGATATGGCGCGCATCGGCATCGGAATTTACGGCATGAAGTCCTATAAGTCCCTAAAAACCAAAATTAATCTCAAACCGGTTTTAGGCTGGAAAGCCAAAATTTTAGCTGTCAGGGAATTGCCCAAGGGAGCATTTGTCGGCTATGGCCGAACTTATCAGACAACCAGAGCGACCAAGCTCGCGATTCTGCCTGTGGGATATTATGAAGGCTATGACCGGGGATTTTCGAATAACTCAACGGTCTTAGTCGGCGGCCAACGCTGCCCGGTGCGCGGCCGCATATATATGAATCTCATGAGCGTCGATGTCACGGAAGCAAATAATGTGAAAGCCGGTGACGAAGCAGTGTTGATGGGCAAACAGGGTAAAGAAGAAATAACTGCCGATGAATTGGGTAAGAAAATCGGAACAATTAATTATGAGATTACGACACGAATTAATCCAATAATCCCAAGAATAATAATATAATGTCGAGAAAATTACGAGTCGCATTATTTTTTGGCGGGACTTCCAGGGAACGGGAAGTGTCTTTACTTAGTGGCAAAGTTGTGGCAGAGCATCTGGATAAAAATAAATACGAGGTCGTGCCGGTGGAAATTGCTTTGGACGGCCAGTGGCTGACTTCATCGGAAACGATTAAGCAGATTGTAGATAAAGCAGGCGCTAAGCCAGTCGCTGATAATAAAGAAATTGTGCCAGTGGAAAAAAATCCGCAATCCGGAATTGATGTCGCGTTTTTGGCTTTACATGGGCCAGGCGGAGAAGACGGCTCGGTCCAAGGCATGTTGGATGTCCTCAAAATTCCTTATACTTTTTCCGGAGTTCAGGCGTCAGCGTTGGCCATGGATAAAAATAAAACTAAGCGATTGGTTGCCACCGAGGGAATAAAAGTTCCAGTCCAAATTATGATTGTTAAAAGCGAATACGAAAAAAATCCCAATAGTTTTTTACACCAAATTTCCGGCAAAGTCGTGATTAAGCCCAACCGGATCGGTTCCTCGTTCGGCGTGACGATTACGGATAATCAACAGGAGATAAAAAAAGCCTTGGATTTGGCATTTGAGCATGACAGTGAAGTACTGGTGGAAGAATATATTTCGGGAATTGAGCTGACTGTACCAATTTTAGGTAATAACAAATTACAAGCTCTGCCGGTGATTGAGATTGTGCCGAAGAATGGTTCGACTTTTTTTGATTTTAAAGCGAAATACGATGAACAATACCGCGATGAAATAGTTCCGGCTAGGATCAAAGAAGAATTAGCCAAAAAATTACAAGAACTGGCCCTCCGGATCCATAAATTGCTTGGCTGCAGAGGTATTACTAGGTCTGATTTTATTGTTACTCCAGCTGGTGAAATATATTTTTTGGAGGTCAACACGATTCCTGGCCTGACGAATGCGTCTTTGGTTCCTCAAGCCGCAGTCGCAATAGGTATGTCGTATTCCCAGTTTTTGGATAGATTAATCCAGCTTGCTTTAGATAAAGAATAATACTGCAATACTTTCTCGTATTGCAGTATTAAAATATTATGAAAAAATTATACAAAATAAATGATTCTGAAGTTCTAGCGATCCCCATTAAAGAGAATCACGAAGTTTTGGTTGATATTAAACAATATCCGGTACTGTTCTATGATGAGAGTAGAGAAGGTGTATTTAAATATAACCAGCCGATATGCAAGCTGCGAAAGGGCGTCATGGAAAGGTTATTAGTTGCCCAAGAGGATTTGCCAAGAGGGATAGTTTTAAAGATTAAAGAGGGTTTTCGCCCCTTGGCCGTACAAAAAAAGATTTTTAAAGAGCATCTGGGTTATTTAACAAAAAAATATCCGAAAAAATCCCAAGCATTTTTGAAAGCTAAAGCAGTAGAATATGTGGCTCCGCCGGACATTGTTCCGCCGCATACGACGGGAGGCGCGGTGGACCTCACTTTAATGACCTTAGGGGGCAAAGAATTGAATATGGGTCGAAAAATTAATGGCACTTCTAGTGACAGCGTAACCTACGCGAAACGAATTTCTAATGATGCCAAAAAGAACCGCAAAATTTTAATTAAAGCAATGACCGAAGCCGGATTTGTGAACTATCCATATGAGTGGTGGCATTGGTCTTATGGCGACAGATATTGGGTTTTTATCAAAAAAAAGAAATATTCAATTTATAATTCTCGATGAAAATATTTTCAAGTCATCGGCGAAAACTGGAGCCGCACCGCCGCTTTGGCGGTGCGAAATTCCGCGGCCAAGTTAAGCAGGCCGCCAACTATAAACGTGCGTTCAACCCGAATCCGACGCGATGGACGGCTTTTTTGGTTAAAATTTTTCGCGGGCACCTGGCTTTTTGGCGGAACGCCGGAATTATAATCTTTCTGATTATTTTCTATTACCTCGTCATTTCTTCTCATTTTGTCGTGGCCAACATTGAAGTCAGTGGCACACAGGCCGTCAGCCCGCAGCTGGTGGCGGATGTGGTGGGCAAGGTCGGGGAATCGAGATTGTTTTTGATCAAAAAAAATAATTATTTTTTACTGACTCCGGGCCGGGTCAACAATCTGATTACCACAGCGATCCCGGAGATCAAAACCACCAAAACCAACAGGGACTGGCCAAACAGAATTAAAATTGAAGTCACCGAACGCAATCCGGGATTTGTGATCGAATCCAGCGGCAATTATTTTTTGGTTGATGATGAAGGAATTGTCGTAAAGCAAATCGAGGTCCCGGGTGATCTGGTTGTCGCTCACGATCAACTAACTGAGAACTTTGCCCAGGGCGAGGCGCTTAACAGCAAACTCGCTCCGTTTGTAATTTCCATAATCAAACAATGGCCGGGCAAGATCAGTATTGCGATTCAGGCAATTAAGTTTCCCGGCAAGGAGAGTTCGGATGTGGAATTCGCCACAGCCAACGGCTGGTCGGTATTGTTCGATACCAGCCGCGCGGTCAAGAGCCAGTTGGATGGCCTGGCTATCCTCCTGAGCCACCAAATTTCAGCCAAAGACCAGGCACGGCTGGCCTACATTGACTTGCGGTCCAATAAATGGGCATACTATTGTTTTAAGTCAACGCCCTGCTCACAGGTGGCTCAGCCCGATAACTCAACGGAATAATATTTTATGAATAAAAAAAGATACATCATTTCGCTGGGCGGGTCGCTGATTGTGCCGGACGAGGTCGATATTAAGTTCCTTCGGGGTTTTCGTTCGTTGATAGAAACGCAAATCAAGCGCGGCCGAAAGTTTATACTAATCACCGGCGGCGGTCGCACTTCCAGGCGATATTCCGAAGCTGCCAAAGCCTTGGGTGAACTGAATCCAGACGATTTGGACTGGCTGGGTATACATTCGACCCGGCTTAACGGTCATTTGATGCGCACAATTTTTCGCAAGGTGGCGTATAGCCGGATCATTACCAATCCCAACCAACCTGAATCTGCCAAAGAAGCCGTGATTATCGCGGCCGGTTACCGTCCCGGCTGGTCGACTGATTATGACGCGGTGCTGCTGGCCCGGGGATACAAATCCCAAACGGTGCTTAACTTAAGCAACGTCGATTACGTTTATGATAAGAATCCCAAAACGCACCCAGGCGCTAAATCCATCAAAAATATCTCGTGGCATGACTTTCGGAAAATAGTCGGAAATAAATGGGATCCCGGTTTGAATCTGCCGTTTGATCCGGTCGCCTCCCGGCTCGCCGAGAAACAGAAACTCCGAGTCATCGTTATGAATGGTAGAAAGCTGCAAAACCTGAAGAACTTTTTTGCCGGCAAAAAATTTAAGGGAACAGTGATAGGCTAATGGCCCACGAAATAGAAACCAAAATTTTGGGAGTGGACAAAGACGCGATAATTTCGCGCTTAACCGGCCTCGGCGCCGAAAAAATTCTGCAAACCCGCTTTATGGTCCGTTGGTTTCGGCCCAAGGGAACCAAAGAAGAAGAAATCCACTGGTTCCTGCGGATCAGATCCGGGCTGGACGGGAACGCAGCTGTCACCTGGAAGGGGCCGTCCGAAATTTTGGGCGTATCACGCAAACACAAAGAAATAAATTTTGACGTTTCCGACCCCGACCAGACCGCCGACTTGTTCGAACAACTGGGTCTGGAACAGCGGGCGTATCAGGAAAAAGATCGGATATCATGGATTTACAAAAATTGGAAATTTGACTTGGATCAGTATCCAGGCATGCCGGCGTATTTGGAAATCGAAGGGATGAGCGAAGAACACATTCAAGAAGCGATTAAGTTTTTGGAGCTCGGAAGTCACAAGATGAGCGCCGAAGGCGAGCGGGTTTTGATTATGACCGAATATGGCCTGAATTGGTATGATATGCGGTTTTAACTCACCCTCTCTGGCCGACTTCGCTGCATTGAAAAAATCGCCCAAAAAGAGTATAATTAAGGCCGATGATTATTTCCAGATTAATCCAGATTTGGGCTGTTCGTAAGCCTTTTTTTGAAGACAAAATGAACCTAGTCGGCTTTGGCTTAAGCCTTTGCGCCAACCTGGCGGCTTGGGCCATTTTGTATTTCAAACTCGATCCGGGATTAAGCAACATTCTGCTTCATTACAGCGCCGTGTATGGTTCGGATTTGGTCGGTCCCGGAATATATGCCTATGGTATTGCGGCCGGTGCCTTGATAATTTTGATCATTAATCTCAGTATTGCCAGTTCGTTTTACCAAAAGGAAAAATTAGCTTCATATTTTTTGGCGTTTGCTTCGCTGGTCGTCCAGCTGATTTTTTTGGCTGCTAGCGCTGTTTTAACTTTCATCAATGCTTAAAAAACCCTTAAAAATTCGAATGCTGGAAATTCTGCCCGGAGCTTTGACCTGGCTGACTTTGCTCGGCGCGCCCATCCTCTCCTATTTCCATCCGGCCTGGGTGGCGATTTATATTATTTTATTTGACCTTTATTGGTTTTTAAAGGGCGCCAACGTGGCCATTCATTTGGTCCATTCCTATCGTGAATTAAAAATTCATTCTCAAGTTGATTGGAATGATTTGCTGCGGCGCCTGGGCGACAAGGACCGGCTGGCCCAGTATTTGCAATCCCAAAGCCGCCTGGCAGGCAAGAACAAACTAAACCAGCTTTATGCCAAGCTGGCTGCCCAGCTGGAAAAACTGCCTCTAGATCGCAATTACGACTGGGCCCGGATTTATCATTTGGTAATTTTGGCCACTTATAAGGAAAGTTTTGAGGTTTTGGATGACTCCATTGCTTCCGTGCTTAACGCGGATTACGATCCAAAGAAAGTGATATTCGTGTTGGCTTCGGAAGAACGCGGTGGGGCGGAAGCCGCTAGCACGGTCAATGTTTTGGAGGAAAAATATCGCGACAAATTTCATACGTTTATTCTCAGCCGCCATCCGGATGGACTGCCGGGTGAAGCCAAAGTTAAAAGCGCCAATCTGACCTATGGCGCCAAACTGGCCCAGCAGTTCTTGGACAGGCAGGGGGTTGCTTACGAGCGGGTGATTGTTTCCGGATTTGATTCAGACACGATTATCAGCAAAAACTATCTGGCGCATCTGACTTATGATTTTTTGACCGCGGCCAAGCCGCTCCAGACGAGCTATCAGCCGACGCCCATGTTCCACAACAATATTTGGGATACTCCGGCTGTGGCCCGGGTAATCGCGGTCACTTCTTCTTTTTGGCAATTAATTGAGGCATCGCGGCCGGATCGGCTGATTACCTTTTCGTCCCACGCCATGAGTTTTAAAACTTTGGTTGACGTCGGATTCTGGCGGGTGGATATAATCCCGGATGATTCCCATATTTTCTGGCAATGTTTCTTGCGGTTTAACGGTGATTACCGGACCAAGCCTTTGTATACCACAGTTTCCATGGATGCGGTCATGGGCGCCACCTTATGGGAGACGCTGGCGGCGCAATACAAACAGAAGCGGCGCTGGGCCTGGGGCGTAACGGAGATTGCGATGACTTTTCCGGAACTGTTGCCCAATCGGAAAATTCCGCTGTGGAAGCGCCTGTTGTATGCCGAACGTTTGCTGGAAGGCCATTATTTTTGGGCTACGGCTTCGATTATGCTGGCCGTGTTGGGCTGGCTGCCGCTGATTTTGGGCGGGGATCGGTTTGGCTCGACCGTTCTGGCCCTTAACCTGCCGGTTATGACTAAGGCGATTATGAGTATTGCAACTTTTTTTCTCGCGTTTTCGGTTTACATCAACTGGGTGCTGCTGCCTCCGCGGCCGAAGCATTACAACGGTTGGAAAAGCTTTTCCATGCTCTGGCAGTGGATATTTTCGCCGTTCGTCGCGTCAATTTTCGGTTCCCTGCCAGCGATTGATGCCCAGACCCGGTTGATGCTGGGCAAATATATGGAAACATTCTGGGTTACACCCAAAATTAGAAGATCCAACCTGCCGCCGAATCCGGTGTCCAGTGAGGCTCTAACCAAATAACATGAGATTTATTTATTTAGTATTTTTCGCGCTCTCATTTTTTATTTCATTTATTGCGACGTTTTTGGTCGCGCGATTTGCGCTCCGACACAACATTGTGGACCGGCCGGACGAGGAGCGCCGATTTCACAAAACTCCGACCCCAATGCTGGGCGGAATCGCCATCTTCAGTAGTTTTTTCCTGGTGACTCTGATTATTGGAGTGTTTGGCGGCTACCTTTTGAACGGCAATATTCCGTTGCCGCTATTGGTCGGAATTTGGGTCGGGGGAGGCATTTTGATGATTGGTGGCTACCTCGATGACCGGTTTCGCTTGCCCGCCCCTTATTCATTGGCTTTTCCGATTCTGGCGTCCTTGGCGGTAATCAGCGCCGGGGTGCATGCGGTCAGCATTCACAATCCCTTGACTGGGGGCGTGATCACTGTGTCATCGTTATGGTCAGCTGTGATTGTGTTTGTCTGGACCATGACCATGACCTACACCACCAAAATTTTGGACGGGGTAGACGGGTTGGTGACCGGCATTTCGGCGATCGCCGCCCTGACTCTGTTTGGGCTGTCCTTGAGTCCCCAGGTGGCGCAGCAGCAAACCGCCATGCTGGCCATCGCTTTTGCCGGCAGCTTACTGGGATTTTTGATTTTAAACTTCCACCCAGCGAAAATATTTCTCGGCGAGGGCGGGTCGACGTTTGCCGGCTTTATGCTGGCCGTCCTGGCGATCGTCTCGGGCGGAAAAATGGCGACCACGCTTTTGATCATGGGCATCCCGCTGCTCGATGTAATCTGGGTCGTGCTGCAGCGGTTAATCAGCGGCAAATCGCCGTTTAGCGGAGATCGGCGGCACTTGCATTTCCAGCTGCAGGAAATCGGCCTGTCCGTGCCGCAGTCGGTCATATTTCTATATGCGCTGTCCGGAATCTTCGGTGTCTCGGCGCTATTTTTGCAATCGCGCGGCAAGCTGATTGCGTTTTTGATTTTAGTCCTGGTGATGCTGGCGATTATCGCCTCGATTATTTCAATTTATAAGCGCCGGGGAAAACACTATGAATAACAAGAATTATAAATTATTAATGGTTCTTGTGGCACTGCCGCTAGTGGCGGCGGGGTGCAACCGGGGCGGATCCGTATCCGACGAAACTGCGAGCGTAACGATTGCGGAGCAGACGCTTAGCGTCCAGGTAGCGGATACGCCAGAGCTGCGCGAGCAGGGCCTCTCCGGCCGCGAATCGCTCGGAGCAAACGAAGGTATGCTGTTTAAGTTTCCAGCCGCGGGTAAATACGGGTTTTGGATGAAAGATATGAAATTCCCCCTGGATTTAATCTGGATCAAGGATGGGAAGGTCGCGGAAGTTACCCTGAATGCCAAACCGGAGCCGGGCGTGCAGGATAGCGCGCTTTATCGATATGTATCCCAGCAGGAGATAGATTCGGTCTTGGAAGTAAACGCCGGCTGGGCGGTGCAGAATAAAATCAGGGTCGGGGATAGTGTTGACGTAACGGAGTAAATTTGTTAAAATATTCAAGCATTAACTCAAGATAAATCATGCAAGCTGTAATTGAAACCGGCGGTAAACAGTATCTGGTTGCTCCGAAAGACAAGGTCACTATCGAAAAATTGGTTGCCGATGCGGGAAGCAATGTAACTTTTGACAAGGTTCTGCTCGTCTTTGATGGGGACGCGGTTAAAATTGGCAAACCATACGTGGCTGGCGCCAAGGTCACGGGGAAGATTCTGGCCCAACAGCGCGGCGAAAAATTGACTGTATTCAAATATCGGGCTAAGTCGCGATACCGCCGAAAGACCGGCCACAGACAGAGCGAGACTGTCGTCGAAATCGAATCAATTAGCTAGATTAAAAAGCCTGGAAATCCAGGCTTTTTAATTTCTAATTAAAACTCCTGGCGGCCCTCCAGAGCTTTGGATAGCGTAAATTCATCGGCGTATTCCAGATCAGCGCCCATGGGCAGGCCGCGGCCCAGGCGGGTGGTTTTGACATGTTTAAATTTTGGATCCTTGAGTTGCTTGGCAATATACATGGCCGTGGCTTCCCCCTCCATGGAAGGATTGGTGGCCAGCACCACTTCTTGGGCCGGGCCGGACAAAAGGCGGGCGAACAATTCCTGAATTTTTAGTTTTTCCGGCCCCACGCCATCGAGCGGCGAGATGACCCCGCCGAGAACGTGATAGACGCCGTTGAAGCCGGCAATCTGATCGAGCGCCACAACGTCGAGCGAATCCTCCACCACGCAGATCAGATTTTGATTGCGCTTGCTGTCAGCGCAGATGGCGCAAGGATCGACCTCGGCCATATTGAAGCAGCGGGAACAGTAAATCAGGTTCTTGTGCAGATTGCCAATGGCCGCGGCAAATGATTGCAGGTCGAGGTTGGGTTGCTTGAGCAGATAAAAAGCCAGGCGCGAGGCGGTCTTGGGGCCAATGCCGGGCAGTTTGCCGAATTCATTAATCAGGTTTTGGATGGATTTGGGCAGGGTTGTCATCTCCAGTATTCTACTAGATTTCCGCCAAAATCAAAAGCATCTCGGTGCTTGAAATATAATCGGGGCAATGATAAGATAAAGTCCCTATTACGGAGGAAAAAGTTCTAGATTGTCTATCAAGTGAGGTATAACTAATATGGCGAAGAAGACCGTTTCGAGGATGTCGATTCCGTCAGATGAAGAGCCAGACGCTGCGCCGCCCGTGTCGGCCGCGCGGCGAAGGGAGGTCGTCGACCAGATGGTGGCGAATATCCTGGGGTCGCCGATTTCGCGCCGCAAAACGCCCACTGCTGCGCAGACGGCAGTGGATCACTTCGGCGGGTCCGACGAGATCGTCGCTGATGACGCCCTGCTCGAGGGCAATTCGGCGCTCGGCTTGCCCGAACGGTGGCCGTCGACGGATCGCTGATTTCGAAATTGACTAACACCGGTCAAGCTGCGCTGCTGTTTGGCGGGCGGCTTGGCGCGGTTAGCGGCATGACCCTCTCGGTTATCCTCTTTAAGGAGGATCCGACTGCCGCCGCAAGACCCTCTGTTGAGGGTTGGCTTGCGTGGAGGGCCCCTGACGCAAGGGGAGCATACCGGGCAAGCTGGGCTTGCCGAATGGCATAATGCCAGGGGACCCATGTAGGGTTTTTTCGGAAGGGCGACCTTCTTGGGGGCCGGCGATACGCAGTATTGCCGGCCTTTTTATATGGGATATTAAAATCCCGCTCAATACGGGCGGGAAGAAATTCGGGAGATTTTATGAATAGACCATTGAAAGTGACTATTCCATTATTTGTTCCATCATGGTTTCTTCCACGGATGGCGGTTGTTTGGCCAGATTTTTGAACGACGTCTTTTCCGCGTCGAAGAATAATTCAATATCGCCGGTCGGGCCATTGCGATGTTTGCGAATCAGAATGTCCGCGATATGGGGTTTTTTTGAATCTTTGCCGTTATACATTTCATCGCGGTAAATAAACATCACCACATCCGCGTCCTGCTCAATGGATCCGGATTCGCGCAGATCGGAGAGTTGCGGCTTTTTGTCACCGCCGCGCTGTTCCACGGCGCGGGAGAGCTGGGAGAGGGCCAGCACGGGAACGTTGAGTTCTTTGGCCAGGATTTTGAGGGAGCGGGAAATTTCCGACACTTCCTGCACGCGGTTTTCCGGGCTACGGCCCTGCATGAGCTGAAGATAGTCCACGACGATCAAATCCAAATCGTGTTCCGCCTGCAGGCGGCGCGCCTTGGTTCGCAGTTCCATAATGTTCAGGGACCCGGAGTCATCAATAAAGATCTGGGCTTCCGACAGGCGGCCCAAGGCATGCCCAATGCGCTCAAAATCGTTGTCCGGCCCCAAATCGTTCAATTTGCCCGTGCGCATCAGCCACAGGTCGACGTTGGCCTCGGCCGCCAGCAGGCGGTCCACCAGCTGGTCTTTGCTCATTTCGAGGGAGAAGATGCCGACGGCCTTTTTCTCGACCATGGCCACATGGCGGATGATATCGAGCGCTAGCGAGGTTTTGCCCATGGACGGGCGGGCCGCCAGAATTATCAGGTCAGATTTTTGCAGCCCGGCGAGCTTGTTATCGAGATCGCTAAATCCGGTAGGCACGCCACGTAGCTTGCCTTTTTCGCGGTGCAGTTCGTCGAGGCGGTCAAAGGTTTCGTGCAGGACTTCGGATAGGGCCACGAAATTTTGCTTGAGGTATTTCTGGGAAACCGAAAACAATTTTTGCTCCGCTTCATCGAGCAGGGTTTCGAGGTCAGTGTTTTCGTGGAAACCCAGCTCCACAATTTCAGTGGCGCGCGAAATCAGCCGGCGCAGCGTGCCTTTGCGCCGCACGATTTGGGCGTAATGGACAATGTGCGCGGCCGACGGCACAGAGTTGACCAGGGTTGTCAGATAAGAAATCCCGCCGATCTTATCTAGGCTGCCGCCTTCTTCGAGCTTGTTGGAAACTGTCAGAATATCCAGCGACGAACGTTCATCATACAGGGCCAACACGGAGAGGTAGATGATCCGGTGCCGGTCATCGTAAAAATCGTCGGCATACAAAATGTCGGCGATTTTGATGATAGCGTCTTTATCGAGCAGCAAAGCACCCAAAACCGACTGTTCGGCTTCGACGCTTTGGGGCGGCATGCGGTTGATCTGTGGCATGTTGTCCGCTGGTTGGGTTTCTGGTTGTTTTTTGGGCATAAGGGTATATAATTATTAACTGTTTTGGATAGTTTTTGCAACCTGTGGAAAATTGAGATATTGGGGATAAGTATAGCTAAATTATTAGTATTAATTCTTGCCACTTTTTCTAGGAAAAAGTGGCGTAAAAAGTCGGAAATTTGCCAGACTCGCGACAATGACAGATTTAGCCGGTTTTTAGTCGCTCGGACAGTGGCAAATTTCCAGAAAAACAATGCTCTAGAAAACACAAAACGGCCCAAATTGGCCGCCGAAGTCAAATTATTAACTTGTATACATTATACACCCAAACGGGAAAAAATGCAAGTTATTTGACAAATATGGTGGTAGCAAAGCCAACCGTCCCTAAAATTAACCCAATCAAAGCCCCTCTGGTCGGCAGCTGTCCAAAGATCGTATAAGCCAGGATTGGCTCGAGGATCAGGATCGAGGTGATAGAGATAACGCTGACGATCCAGATGTTTTTGAACGCGCGAAATCCAAGCATGTAGCCGGTCAGGATCAACACGCTGCCGACAATCGTGATGATTAATATTTTACCAAGAATCTGTAAAAAATTCGATTCCGGCTGGGAATAATATTTTGCCGAGAGGATTTCTGAAAAAATATACAACGCTTCAGCTGCAAAAATTATGGCGATGACAAAAATTTTAAGCCAGAATGAATTCATCAGAACTTCTTTTTTAGGCGCCAGCCGTCAATGGTATCCTCCAAAGTAAAGCCCGCCGCTTCGATTTGGCGGCGCAGTTCATCCGCTTTTTGGAAATCCTTGGCCGCGCGGGCGCCTTCGCGTTCGATCACCAGCTGTTTGATGGCGGCCGGAATATCGCGGCCAGCAATCCAGGCTTCTTTAAATTTTAAGCCCAGGACCTGATCAAACTTCAAAAGCGAGGCCAGTTTGGCTGAAGATTCCTCTTCGCTATGAATCAGATCCCAAACCACGGCCAGAGCTTGCGCCGTGTTTAAGTCGTCGTTGATTGCTTCCTCAAATGCCTGTTCAAATTCCTTCGCCCCTCCGGCGGCCATCTCCAGCACGGAAATTTGGGCGTAGAGGTTATAGAGGGCGTTTTTGGCCCCTAGCAGGCTCTCCCAGGTCCAGTTGAGGCGGGAGCGGTAATGGGTGGTTAAAGCCAGGTAGCGGAAGGCGAGGGGATTGAATTCGCGATCAATTAGGGTTTGCAGGGTGATAAAGTTGCCTTCGGACTTAGCCATGCGGCCGTCGTTGATTAGCAAGTGTTCGCCATGCAGCCAGTAGTTGGCCAAAGGAACGCCAAAAGCCGCCTCGCTTTGGGCGATTTCATTGGGATGGTGGGGGAATAAGTGGTCGACGCCTCCAGTATGAATGTCGAAGGGTTGCCCTAAGTATTTGCGGCTCATGGCAGAACACTCGATATGCCAACCGGGGAAGCCATCGCCCCAAGGCGAAGGCCAGCGCAGGATGTGATTTTTGTAGCGGCCGGCGAGCTTGAACCAGAGGGCAAAATCCGCAGGATGTTTTTTATTCTGATCGATAATAACATCGCTTCGCGCGGCAACCTTCATATCCGAAAGTTTTTGGTTGGTGAGTTTTGGGTAATCGGCCAGCCGGGCCACATCGAAATAAATTGCCAATTCAGTTTCGTAGGCAAATCTTTTTTCCAACAAGGTTTTTATCAGTTCCACCTGCTCTACAATATTTCCCGTGGCCGGGGCGATTACGTCCGCCCGCAATATGTTCAACTTATCGATGTCCGCCAAAAAAGCGTCAGTGTATTTTTTAGCCAAAGTCATAATCTCTGCGGCGTCGCCGCCCTCTTTTTCCATTTTATCCTCGCCAAAATCTTGATCACCGCTTAAATGCCCGACATCCGTCATATTCATTACGTGGTTGACCTTAAAGCCATTGTAAACTAGTATTCGGCGCAAAAAGTCTTCGAACAAGTAAGTCCGGAGATTGCCGATATGGGCATAATTATAAACAGTCGGGCCGCAGGTATACAGACCAACTTCTTTGGGTTTGATTGGTTTAAACTCCTCGAGTTTTCGCGACAGGGAATTAAACAGTTTGAGCATGGGCTTAGTATACCCTAAATCTTGGCGCTCACAAAGATCTTTTTTGTGGTTTCCAGCAGGACAATTTCTACACCCGCGACGAGCAGAATAATCAGCCAGTTATTGAAGCTTAAATTTTGGGTGTTGAGGAAAGAATGCATAAACGGCGCGTAAATGGCCAAGAGCAAAAGCGACAGACTCATGAGGGCGGCTGCGACCAGCCAGCGGTTGCTGAAGATGTCACGGCGGAAAATACTTTTGTGGAATGACCGAACGCAGAATGCGAAGATGAGCGAATCCAGACCCATAAGCGCGAAAACCATAGTACGGACCTTGCCGAGGTCCGCTCCGGTTTGATAGACTCCCCAGAAGAGCAAAAAAGCAGCGAGACCGGAAATCACGAATATTGCGCCCAGCCAGCGCTTGAGCGGCTGATTGAGCACCATCTCACCGTGCTTTGTGGGCGGTTGATTCATAATATGATCTGTTTCCTGCTCCGTCGAGAGCGCCAAGTCCGGCAGGCCATCTTCTACGATATTAATCCAAAGGATTTGAGCGGGCAATAGCGGTAACGGCAGCCCCATAAGGAGCGCGGCAATGAAAATAAATAATTCCGAGAAATCGTCAGCCACCAGATAAATAAAAACTTTCCGGATATTGGCAAAAATTATGCGGCCCTGTTCAATGGCTTTGACGATCGAATGGAAACCATTGTCGAGCAGAATCAAATCCGCGACTTCTTTGGCGACATCGGTGCCGGAATTGACCACGACCCCGATGTCAGAAGCTTTCAGGGCCGGCGCGTCATTGACGCCATCGCCCACCATGGCCACGATTTCTCCACGGGACTTGAGCGCCGCGACTATGCGCAATTTATGCTTAGGCGTAACCCGCGAATAAATTTTTATGCCCGGAGCCAAAAGTTCCAAAGCCGGATCATCCATCGCTTCCAGATCCTGGCCGTCCAAAATTTCTTTTCCAGAAGCTTTCAGGCCGATTTGTTCAGCCACGGCCATGGCGGTCAGCCGGTGATCACCGGTCACAATCACAGTGCGGATGCCGGCGCGCGAAGCTACGCTGATGGATTCCACGACTTCGGAGCGGATCGGATCTTCCAGCGCGATCAGGCCGGACAAAACCAGATTTTGGCTTAACTCGTGAAGTTTTTTATATTTCGGCTTTTCGCTCCAGGTGCGAGAGGCGGCCGCGATCACTCGTAAGCCCTGTTTGGCTAGAATGTCGATTCGCTGGGTTAATTTTTTAAATTCTTCGCTTTCGCGGGAAAACTGGGGACCTTTCGGATTGGCAGCTCCGCTGACCATTTTTAGGATTATCTCCGGCGCTCCGATCGCAAACAATCCGGCGCCGTTGCCGTCCATGGCGCGTAAGGATGCCGAGTATTTGAATTCCGAGGAGAAATAAATTTTATCCAGGAGGAGATATTCCTGATTCAGAAATTTTTGATTGAAACCCATCAGGGCGCTAGCGCGCAGCAGGGCCTGTTCCGTGGTTTTGCCTCGCAGCACCCAGTTTTTGGGAGCGGCTTCGGGGTTTTCCAAATACGCATCATTGTTGAGCATGGCAATCCTCGCCAGTTCTTTAATCGGCTCGCTGGCAGCTGCTGGATCGCTGACGGAAAATTTCGTCAGTTTTTCTCGCCCGAGTTCTTTGGTCGCGGTAATCAGATGAGTGACCGCCATCTGGCCTTCGGTCAAGGTCCCCGTTTTGTCTGTGCAGATGACCGTGACGCTGCCCAAAGTTTCATTGGCCACCAGTTTGCGGACCAGTCCATTTTGCTTCAAAATTCGGTGCATGCCCAAAACGAGAATCAAGGTGATCGCCGGCAGCAGCCCGGATGGGACAGCGGAAACGGCCAAAGAGAGCGAAGCCAGCAAAATTTCGCTGGTATTCTCATACCGGACAAAACCAATGATCAAAATTAGCAGAATGATGCTGATAACCAAAAATGCCGCCCACTTGGCCAGGGCCAACATCTGTCGCTGCAGCGGCGTTTGCGGTTCATCAGTTTGGGACAGCAGCGAGACAATTTCGCCCATTTGCGTGCCCATCCCTGTGGCCACGACCACGGCCCTGGCGAACCCTTCTTCAACCAATGTGCCCATAAACACCATATTGGTTCGGTCCGCCAGTTCAGTTTCGGGTTTGAGTTCTTTGGTTTGTTTATCCGACGGCACTGACTCGCCGGTTAAGCTGGCTTCGTTGGTTTTAAATGTCCGGCATTCAATAATTCTGGAATCGGCCGGAATTTTGGCCCCGGCATGAAGAATGATCAGATCGCCGGCGACCAGTTCGCGACTGTCGATTTCTTTTTCTTGGCCGTTGCGGATGACGCGCGCCTGGATTTTAACTAATTTTTGAAGTTTGGCGATTGAGTTGTTGGCTTTATTTTCCTGGTAGTAGCCCACCATGGTATTGGCCAGCATCACAACCACGATCATTATGGTGTCAGAAAAATGGCGCAGGTAGAGCGAAACCGCGATGGTCCCAAAAAGGATGAACATCAGGGGGTTGTTGAACTGATTAAAAAATAACCGCAGTTTGGAATACGGTTTTTGGCGGGGGAGTTCATTGGCGCCTAAGGAAGCAAAGCGTTTGGCGGCTTCACCCTCAGTTAAGCCCTGGGTAGAGCCTTTGACTTTGGATAACACCTCATCCGCGGATAGGCTGTGCCATTTGATTATAGCCATTTGCGGGTTTTAAAATAAATCAGCATGACAAGCGTTATGAAGGCTAAAGAAAAAAGTGTCGCGGGTAGGAGATACTCCCAGTTGGCAATTTTGGAAATGCTTTCGATAAATAGCAGCACATTAATAAACAGCGTGAGGATGAAAATAATTACTGAAAAAACCGTCAGCGTGCGCAGCGTGTCATTCATCCGGTGGGCAGCCAGCGATTGGTTGGTTTCTTCAAAGCTTTCGACGCTTTCTTTGTCTGCGGAGAGAACCTCCCAGATGTTTTCCGCGTATTCAATCAGGTCTTGGAAATAGGTCGAAGAATCTTTGAATTGCAGATAGTCTTTTTTGCTGCGGGCGAGCTTGCCGAGTACGTAGCGGTGCATTTTCATAATCCGCCGCGCGATAATAATGTTCTTTTTGAGCCGCGAGAGCTGTTCGAGAGTGTTGATATCGGAGCTGAAAATATTCCGGCCGGCTCCAGCTGCGTCTTGGTTGAGCTTGTCCAGAATCGGGCTGGATCGTTTAAATAAAAGTTCCAGCAGGGAAGACAGCAGCAAGCCGGGGCCTTGCTGCATATATTGGGCGCGGACATTGTCGTATTGCTGAACCGAGTGTGCCAGATTGGTCAGGGTGCGCATGGAGCCGTCATGAATGGTGATTAAATAATCTTTGCCGACGAAGAAATCCACCTCGACTGGTTTGATTTCCTCTGATTCGCGATTTAAGATGGGCAGCAACATGACGATGAAATGATATTCGGAATATTCATCGATCCGGACCCGGATGGATGGCATGACAAGATCCTCAAAGTCCAACGGGTGGAATTTGAAATTTTCTTTAAGATAAAGCAGATCCTTGTCGTCAGGATTTACGATGTCGATCCACTTTAAATTTTTGGTGTGTATGATTTTGAGCGCCAAGTTTGTTTCAGGAAACGTTTTTATTCTGCTTAAATTTTATCACTCCTTTGTGGATTTGTCAAAAATGGATGGGTGTGGTATAATATTGCTAATAAAATAAAATGAAATCCGAGAATATTCAACGCTGGACTTCTATTGAAGCTTTTTCTGAGCTGATTTAGACGTCTTTTTCTTTAATATGCACGATAATTTAAAAACTCCTGAAGAAATAGCCACCTGGATGAGAGCCAGTAAAACCGAGAGAGAATACGAGGCCAAAACCGGCAAAACTGTAAGCAAGGGCGAAAAACGCGCAGCCCGCAACCGCGCGGCCAAACCGAGCGCTCCGGAGCCGGCTGAAACTGAACCGCAGTTTACTGCCGAACAGGAGAAAGCCGAGGCGGTTTTCTTGGAAAGCCTGAAATCTTTGCTGGTGGAATCGGCCGACCAGCCGAAATTTTTGCCGGCAGACAAAGTGACTCATTACAGCAATGTGTTTGGAGCCGAGCAGTTGCCGGCCAAGCAGCGCATGGAAGCGGGTTGGGAATTACTAGCTCATTATGCGGCTAAATCCCAACCGCCCAATCACCCGGCAGAGCGAAATCGCGCCCAACAGCGTATGGCCAAAATCCGCAAACAGCTGGACCGGCTCCAAGTAATTTTGGAAGCGGGGGATCAAAACAAGCAGTCAAAAACGAAATTCGATCAACTGGTCGAGCGATATGAGCAAGTTTTGTACGCTATTGAAGCCGAAGTTAAACAAGGAAATTTCGCCCAGGCGGAAAAGATTGTCGAAGATAACCAAGCCCTAGTCGCTGAATTGTCCGGTTTTGCTTCTTTAAGCGACTATACCCTGACGCGCAAACGGCTTAATCAACGAATCGGTCAGATTGAGCAGATGATGGCAAAACCTCCCGTGATCAAAGCCGGGGGTGATTCCGATCGTCCAGACGATGATTTGGGTCGGGATAGCGGCGCGGAGCATTTTCCGGATGACGCGACTGACCGGGAGCCACAAAACCAAGCTGGCGGCACAGGACATCAGCCGCCGCGCAACCCGCTACCGCCAACTGGCGGTGGGGGCTCGGGCCCAACCGGTCCGGAAGATGAGCCGCAGAAGGAAAAATTCATCGGGAACGTGGAATTTGTCCAAGAGATAGCCAGTAACAATTTAGCTGAATACAGAAAGTGGCTGCTTGATAATTATAACCTTGATGATGCCACAATCGAGCAGCTGCTCGGCAGCCGGCTGGCCAAACTTTTGGCCGGCGACGTTAAATCATATCTGGCGCTGGTTGAAGAGAAAAAACCTTTCAATGGCAACCAAGAATTTTTGGATGAGATCAATAATACCAGCGTCCCGCATCTTAAGCGCTGGCTGATGGACAATTACGGCGGCGAAGAAGATTTGCGCATGCTACTGGGCCAAGCTTTCGAAGATTTGGGGTTATCTGTGGCGGCGGCAGAAGAACAGCTGGCAGCTGATACTTCTGAAACTCTGAATAACTTCCCAAAGGTCCAAAAAATGTTATTGACTAAATACTCGGTTTTTTATGCGGAACCGTTCCCGCACGAAGGCTTTGACGAGCAAGCACAGATAGAAGCAGGTCAGCGGCTTGCCAAAGCTTTTGATTTGATTGGCCCGGATAAAGTCAAAGATTTGGCATTTAAAATCGCAAAAGCCAATCAAGTGACAAGCTCGGGCATGATGGATTTTGATGCTTCGCAAACGCCGGAAGAACTGGCCAAGTTTATATCAGATTCCATACCGGAAGCGAATAGGCTGGAAGAAGTCAACAAAAGAGCTGAGAGCATGGAGCAGATTCTTGATGATAAGAATTTTCAAGTCTCAGCCTGGGCATATGGCGACGAACGATTATCTGTGATGGAAAAGCTGCAACAAGTTGTCCAGACTTTGCCCAAAATTGATCCGCCGATCAGGTTGGACATTCGCGCCAGCGGTCGTCAAGAGATTGATGATCTGCAACGTCGAGTGCTGACGATTACGGATGATTTGTCCGCCAATGGTATGCGGGAAAAAATTCAGAGTTTTATGGACCGTCTGCGCCCACCGGATCGGGTGGAAGCAGCGGCGACCGGGCCGGAGAAGTTTCCCCCGGCAGTTTTGGAAAGCATGGTCAGGGTTGAACTTTCAAAAAATGACAAAATTCAGGAAATCAGCCGGTTGAATATCTCCATTGTTCGCAACCAGATGAATCTTACCGCCGAGATGAAAACCACGGGTGGAAAAGTAAAAATTGAAACCGTAATCGTAGACACCGGCAAAGGACTGGTGATCAAATCAAATGAAATCACGGCAAACCTCATAACCAAGGCTTTGATTAAAGCCAAAATGCCGGAAGATCCGCTGGCGAAAGTCAAAGAGCGCCTGGAACAAGACAGAAAAAAGAAAATTAAAAGCCTTAGAATTAAGGACGACCAGTTGGTCGTAGAATTCGAATAATCATATGCCGGATTTTGGTTCTGCCAGTGCCCGGGCGCAAGAAATCGCCCGCCAAGCCCGGGAAGCCGCGGCCGCGGCAGCTGCGGGCAACCCGGCTGCAGCCGAAGCCGCCACCCGGCAGCGGGAATTTGAGTTTGCCCAGATGTCGGTTGGCGAGGCTTTGGAAAAATACCGCAGCGCCGTTGAAAAAGGCACGCCGGATGAAGTCCTGGCTGCGGAGGCCGAAGTAGAAAGTTTGAGCACCGAGCTTTGGAAATTTTCCGCTATGGTCGAATTTGGGGATGTGCGGAAGAAAATCGAAGAGATTAGGGAAAACATCCGGCTCGAACACTTGGCCAAAATGAACCCGGCTGGCCCTAACTCTGGACCAAAAAGCCCTGATCGCGACCCAACGCTTACCCCCCGGTTTGATAAAATTAGAAGCTTACTTGCCCAAGCCCGGGCTGATTTGGCCGATGATAGTAAAATTGACCAGGTCGCAGCAATTTTAAATGACTGTTTGACGGAACGGGAAGCTTTGAGTAACGCTTGGGTGATTCCCGCCCATCCGGCTGATGGTGATGCGTTTGATGCCCTGAATAAAGAATTAATACAGCTTGGTGCTGATTATCGGGTCAAAAAAATCACACTCGAAGCCGCTAAGGCCTCAGGCGGGACTGGCAGGGAAACCCCGGAGCAAAAAAAGGAACGCGAGCTTCATGAATTTTTGGACAGGGCCAAGCGTATTTTGGAATTCGTTAAAAGTAATCTAGCAACGGGCGGTCCATACCAATTGGATAATCCGAACATTAATCATGCCAGAGCATTGTTCACAGAATTAAAGAACCACTCCGGACCTCAAATAAACGCCTTGGAGCAGGATATTTTAAATCTGATGACTGAGGCGGAAGTTGGTTTCGTCGCCTCTGAAACGAAAGCGCTCAATTCATTTTTGAGCCAAGCGGAATCCGCTTTTACGATTCCAGAGATTGATCAATACCCCAATCATAAGTCAAAGGTAGAACAGTTGCTGATCGGGCTCAAAAGTCCAGTCATCGGCAGTTCCCAGGCTCTAACAGAGCGAAAACAGACTATTGATCGAATCGAAAATCGGCTAAAAGAACTGGACGAGCAATATGAAGCGGCAAAAGCGGCCGGCAGCGCAGCGGCGCCCGCGCCCAAAACTCCGGATCAAATTGAACAGGAGTTTCGCGAGGCGGAAACGGAATACAAGAAAGCCAAGGAAGAGCACGAAAAAGCCCAAGGCGTGATGAGCCACTTTGGCAAGCGCAAAGAAGTGAAGGGCATGGCGGCCGAGCAAGCGCAGAAGGCCAAGGAGCGATACGAACGGGCCCGCGCCGAATACATGCTGCAACACGGCGATAAATTTGTCGACGAAGGCATTAAGGCTGCGGAAGCGCGGTTTGCCGAATACGCCCAAAGTATGGGCCTGAAGAATCCGGAAAACAAATTGAATGTCATGGGTTGGATGAAGCGCGGATACGCCGCTCTGGGAGAGCTGAGCGTTTATAATCTGCTTCGTGCCCGAGACAACTCCCGCCAGTTCAGCCCCAAAGAGGAGTTTATTTACAAAACCCTGAATGTCCGCACGGCGATCGCCCTCGGCTCTTTAGCTTACGGCGGAGTGGCGTGGTATACGGGCGGCAAAGCCATCAGCGCCGGCGTGGCCACGGCCATGGCCTTAAAACGGATGACTTATGGCAGCGCCTCGGGTGCCGTGGGTTTTTCCGACTTGTATAAATTGGGATCGAGCTGGGGTCGCGGCAAAACCTTGGAAAAAGAAATGCAGGATATTTCAAATCCCCGGAAAGTCCTGATGCCCGAGCAACTGGCGGATATTATCGCCCGCTACGAAACCCGATCTTTTATGCGCGGCCAAAATCCGGCCGAAGATCCAGCTTACAAAGAATTACTGCAAGTTCAATACCAGAATATCGAAGGGGCCGGGGCGGCGCGGCTTGATTTTTTGCAGCAAAATATCAAAGCGACTGAAGCGCAAATTGCCAAACGAGTCGGCCAAAGCAAGCGGCGCAGCAAATATGCCGCTCTGCTAGGCGCAGTGGTTGGCGGCGGCTGGCTCTCATCCGGCGATTACCAGGTTCTGAAGGGATTATTTACGGCTCATACCGGAGCGGAAAATTTGCCGCCTCCGCCAATTAGCGGTACGCGCGCGGATGTTAATCTGCCCAATGAAAAAGTGGCGTCGGAATTCAAGCTTACTCTGCCCAAAGATTCGATGTTTGTTCAGGAAGGACCGTCTGCCCCGAAATTCAAAATTGATTTCCTACATCCGGATCAAACCGGCATAAAGCTGCCGAAAGTTTCTTTTGGGGCGCCTGAGATGGCCGATTCTACGCCGGCTCCGGCTGCGCCTCCAGCTGCGCCGGTTGGCGAAGCCCGGATTAGCCTGCCTAAGGATTCGATGTTTGTTCAGCAAGGACCGTCTGCCCCGAAATTCAAAATTGATTTCCTACATCCGGATCAAACCGGCATAAAGCTGCCGAAAGTCTCTTTTGACCATCCAGCGCCGGCAAGTTCTGAAGCCGCTGTCGAAGCGGCAAAGAGCGCAACAGCGGGCGGCGCCAAAACCATTGAAGCTGCAGGAAGCGGAGCCAATGCCGCGGAACAACAGGTCAATATCAGATCCGGGGCCACCATGGATATCAAAGGGGATGAAGCGATTCTGCATGCGGGCAAGCGTGGCATTGAAGGCGCCATGATTGACCTTAAGGCCGCCAACCCCGAAGTTTACGGCAAGATGATTGTCAAACTGCATGAGCAATTTCCGGATTACAAAGGCAACGATAAGGGGCTGATTGATCACTTCGTCCGGCAGTTTGCCGCCGCGAAAGGATTTGATCTGGATAGCGGCAGTAGCCATGACCTAAGCCGGATTCTCGCCGCCGATGTTCATATCGGAGCTGACGGCACGCCGGAAATTAGCCTCGAGAAACTCAAGTTCATGCAGGAGATTCAGCATGCCCAGACGCTGACCGAAGCCCCGCCGGATTTGGCGGATAAATTGCCGAGCCGGCCGGTGGATATTCCCCCCATGCAACCAGCTGAAGTTGAGGCGCCAATTGAGCATGCGGGTATCTCGTCCACAGACGCTCCCATTGATCCCGGACACGACGCCCGGCTGAATTATATTGAAACTCACCCGAAGCTCAACAGCCAGGAAACTTTGAAGCTGGTCTTCGACAACAATGCGACGAAATATAAATCCTTCCTGACCGAAACCTTGGGCATCAAGGAGCGGCAATTGGGGCCGCTGAACAGAATGAACTGGGGCGAGTTTAAAGCCAGATATGCCGGCGATTACCGGTTCGCCAAAACGTTCGGCAAGCTGGCCACGGAGCTCAACAAGCTGGTCAATCTGACGGAAGCTGAGTTTGAACCCAAGACCTCGATGAAAAAACTGCTCGTGGTTTTGGCCGAACGGTCCCGTTCTTAAACATAAAATTAAATTAACGATCAACATATGAACCCCGTTAGAAGTTCTAAAATAAATAATATAATAAAAAAATAATTAAAGTTAATTTAAAAAATTATGCCAAATAGCAAAACTACTTCTAACGGGGTGAAAATTCCATTGGACCAGCAAAATATCATCAATGTTCTCGGCATCGCTTCCTTGCCGGATGAACGTAAGGCGCAGTTTGTGGACAAAGCCTCAGAATTGGTGCAGAAGCGGCTACTGCTCCGAACTCTTGACAGCCTCGATGAATCCTCCCGTCAGCAGTTTGGCCAATTGCTTGATAAAAACGACCAAGTCGCCTTGCAGGAATTTTTGGCCGCCAAGGTGCCCAACTTGCCGGAAATGATGGTGGAAGAGACTAATAAAATGAAGCAGGAATTCGCTGACTTGACCGCAAAGGTGGAATAGCAACTATGGCGCAATCCTGAATTTAATTCAGGATCTCAGATAAGAGACCCCGAATCCCGCCAAAGGGACGGGCAGGCAAGTTCGGGGTTGCGAAACACTGACTTGACCGCCAGCCTAGAATAGTGTATGATTATTTGTTCGTTTAAAGGTTAAACATATTATGGCACCGACACCCGATACTTCAATTGAATTCAAGCCTCAGCCGGAAACCCCGGAAGCCGCTGAACAGAGGCTAAAACGCGAGCAGGCCCAGACTTCTGCCAGCGAGTTTGCTGCAGCTCAATTGGAGCAAGCCCCGGGCAGCCAAATGAAGCCGACAGCTGATATTTTGACATTCCCCACCCCCCCTGCCGCGGAGCTGCTCAATCAGAAACGCGCGGCCCTAGAGCCGGAAATGTCCAAGCGCGGCAAGGAATTTTTTGAGGAGCTGGAGGGAGCCAAAGGCCCGGAAGATGCCAAGCGCATTTTGAACAAAGCCATGCTTGAGGCTGGGAAAGGCAACTTGCCATTTGATGAGGCAACCAGGCTGGACGAAGAGGCCAGAACTCGATTCCAAAAAGCGACGTAACCCCCTCACCTGGCGCTTCGCGCCATCCTCTCCCGCAAGGGGAGAGGATAATCTGAAATAAACATACACATGAATTTAACCGACAGTTCGTTAATTATTTTTTGGCTAATTTTATTAGCCATTTTGGTTTTGCTCGGCCTGTTGATTTATTTTTTGCTGGTTGATTCGCTGCGCAAAAAAACCTGGGCGCCGCGGGCGCTGGATTCCGTGTTTTTGGAGGTCTCGATGCCGAAGGAAAATTCGGACAAGGAACAGGAGCCCCAAAAAGAAGAAAAAGACATTATCGCCATCGCCGAGCAATTTTTTGCCACGATCAGCGACACGACGCACGGCCGCGACCTCAAACATTTTTTGGGCATCAACGAATACATTACCTTCGAGCTGGCTGCTTACAATAAGCGAATATCTTTTTATATCAACTGTCCCCGCAGTCTGTTGAGCTTGATTGAAAAGCAGCTGCATGCCCAATATCCGAAGGCCCAGGTGGAATTGGTTCGCTCGTATAATATTTTTGCTCCACGTTCGTATGTCGCGGCGGCGGAATTGGGTTTGCAGAAAAATTATTCTTTCCCGATCCGCACGTTCAAGGTCATGGAAACTGATCCGATGAACTCCATCACCAACAGCTTATCGAAATTGACGGAAGGGGAGGGGGCAGTCATCCAGCTTCTGATCAGCCCGGCGCACAACCACTGGCAGGCCAAAGCCCGTTCTTACGCTCTCCAGATCCAGCAGGGGCGCAATCCCGACCAAGTCACATCCCACCCTATGCTAAAGGCCCTAAACGTGATGTTCCGGGCGATTGGCGCCGGGTTTGACCAGTTGTTGGGCGCTAACAAGAACGGCCAGTCGAAATACGACAAAGCCGGCTATATGGATCACTCCGGCTACAATAAGCCGCTGCAATTAACCCCGATGCAACAGGAGATGATCAAAAAATTTGAGGAAAAAACCTCGAAAGTCGGCTACAAATTTAACTTGCGGGTCGTGACTTCCTCCGCCAACCAGGTTACATCTGAGGCCAATCTTCGCAACATCCTGGCGTCATTTATGCAATACAGCATGCCGCCCTTTAACGGATTTAAGGTTATCCGCCGCAAGCATCAGCGCGTGATCAGCGATTATATTTTCCGCATTTTCCACAACACCAAATCCGTGCTCAATACCGAAGAGCTGGCCTCCCTTTGGCATCTACCCACGCGCTTTATCGAGACGCCGAATATCAAATGGCTGAATTCCAAAAAAGCGCCGCCGCCGATCAACGTGCCGCAGGAGGGGACCCTGCTTGGGAAAAGCATTTACCGTGGAGTGGAAACGAAAATCAACATTCTGCGCGAAGACCGCACGCGCCATATGTATATTATCGGCCGGACCGGCACCGGTAAAACCGAGCTGATGAAGAATATGGCGATTCAGGATATCCGCAACGGCGAAGGAATTTGTATTGTCGACCCTCATGGCGACATGGTGGAGGATGTCTTGCAATATGTCCCCAAAGAACGGGCGGACGACGTAATTTTGTTTGAGCCGTTTGACATTGAACGGCCGCTGGGCCTGAATATGCTCGAAATCAAAGGCGAGGAAATGAAAGATTTTGCGGTTCAGGAAATGATTGCGATTTTTATGAAACTGTTTCCGCCCGAAGTGATTGGACCGATGTTTGAACACAATATGCGCAATGTGATGCTAACGCTGATGGAAGACAAGCAGTATCCGGGAACAATTGCCGATATTCCGAGAATGTTTACCGATACCGAGTTTCAAAAATACAAGGTTGGCAAAGTCAAAGATCCCATCGTGCGGGCGTTTTGGGAAAAGGAGATGGCCAAGACCTCGGATTTTCACAAATCCGAAATGCTGGGGTATTTGATCTCCAAAGTCGGCCGATTTGTGGAAAACGAAATGATGCGTAACATTATCGGCCAGCCCGCTAGCGCCTTTGACTTCCGCAAAGTCATGGATGAGGGTAAGATTTTGCTAATCAACCTGTCGAAAGGCAAAACCGGCGAGGTCAATGCCAAACTGCTCGGCTTGATTATTGTCTCTAAGCTCCAAATGGCCGCCCTATCGCGGGCCGACATTCCCGAAGAACGGCGCCGGGACTTTTACCTCTATGTCGACGAATTCCAGAATTTTGTCACCGACAGCTTTGCCACCATTTTATCGGAAGCCCGCAAATACCGGCTCAACCTGATTATGGCTCACCAGTTCATTTCCCAGCTGACCGTCGAAAAAGAAGGATCAAGCGCCATGGACTCCCGGATGAAAGACGCCGTGTTTGGCAACGCCGGCAGCATGATTTGCTTCCGGATCGGCGTCGAGGACGCGGAAATTATGAGCAAGGAATTTGCCCCTGTATTTAACGAATTTGACGTCATCAATATTGACCGGTTCAATGCTTATGTTAAATTGATGATAAACGGCACCGCGTCCCGGCCGTTCAACATGGAAACCTACCCCAAACCACCGGGCGCTGACCTGGAATCAGCCAAGGTCATCAAGAACCTCTCGAGGCTCAAACACGGCCGGCCCCGAGGCGAAGTCCAGGCTGAAATTTTGGACCGGACGCGTCTGGGAACCCCGGCTGTTGCCGGACCAGTAAGCACGGAACGAACATTGTAAGAATTGCTATCGATGGATCAATCAAGTAAAAAAGAGGAATATGCCAAGCAAATCTGCCTATTTTTGGCCGAGTTGCTGCGCACCCGCAAAATCAGCCTCAAGCGCGCGGCGGAAATCGCCGAGCGCGTGATTCAAAACATCAACCTGATTGACTCGGAGGCCCAATTTTTGGGTTTGATCAAGGAGTTAACCAGTGACTTTCAAGAGCTGTTCAACCTCAACGGGCGCATTTCTTTTCGCATCGATGTCAATAAGCGGTTGCTGATGGAAAATCAAGTCCGTGAATTCGTGGTCAGTTTTCTGGCACGCGACGTCAAATTGGCGTTAGCCGTGTTGGAGGAAGCGGTTAAGGAAAATGCCGGCGTGGACAACCTTTACCTGAAGTTTCCACAATTTGAAGAATTCATTCAAACCAAGCCATGACCGACCCGACAAATCCCGAAAAAATATCAAATCGAGAAACAGTTGAACGCCAACCTGAAGTGAAGGTGGAGGCGGTTGACCAAAACTACCTCCAGGGCGCCGAGATCTTGGAAGAGCCGCAAAGCGGAAGTTTTATCTCCACTTTGCAGGTTTTCGCCGCCTGGGTAAAAAACCTTCTTGCCAACGATAAATAATCCTGTTATAATGCCCACACGTAAAAAATCTTCCCGAAACTAAACCCCCACACCAAAATCAAGCTTTAAAATAGAATTGACGCTAAAAATAAAAATTAACTAAAATATATTACCTCTAGCACCGATTATCTTGGTGCGGGGGTGAAATACAATTACATTTTTATGGATAACCTTTCAAATATTGCATTAATTGCGCAAATGATCGAGTCGGCGGAAAAAAACATTCAGTCCGCGCGCCAGCTTTTGCGCGATATGATGGGCGGCCGGGTTGGGGATAGTTCGGAATTGATGAAAAAAGCCCAGATTCTTAATGTCACGGACGGCGGCAAGGTTATTGAGGGCGTGTTCGACGGCCAAAACATGATGGGTCCGGACGGCAAACAATACCCGGTGCCGGCCAATTATGCCTCCAAGAGCAAGCTGGTCGAGGGGGATGTCCTCAAATTGACCATTGCCGATGACGGCTCATTTATCTACAAGCAGATTGGGCCGGTGGAGCGGCGGAAGGTTCTGGGTGTGCTGGTGCAGGATGAGAAGGGTGAATACCGCGTGGTCGCCGAAGGCAAGCCATACAAAGTCTTGCTCGCCAGCCTGACTTACTTCAAGTCCGAGCCCGGCGATCAGGTCACTATCGTGCTGCCGCAGGATCTGGACGCAACCTGGGGCGCGGTGGAAAACGTAATCAAAAAAGACCAAACCGCGGACGGAGCCCTGCCTGGCATGAGGCGCGAAGGCTCAGATGAAGCCGAACTCGGGGAAATATAAAGCATGAAGACTTTTGGCCAGTTGTGGCGGGTGGTTGTGGTAAATCTTACCAGCGCCGGAGTGGATTATAGCAGCTTGTTTTTGCTCTCTTTGGTCACCGGAATTGTGGCCGGCAACGGAATTATTCCGTTAAACGTCTTATCGTTTACCGGCGGCACCTTCGTCAGTTATTATTTTAATAAGCGCTGGTCATTCGCAGATCATAGTCGGTTTGACCATCATCGCAAATTTGCTTTATTTTTGCTGGTTGCTGTTTTGGCGGTTGCCGTTAACACTCTGGTGGTGCGCCTGGTGACTACCGAAATTCCTTCCTGGCCCGGCCTGACCGACCGGCAATGGCTGTTGCTGGCGAAAATAGCGGCTTCCGCATTCAGTTTTACTGTCAATTTTATCGGATATAAGTTTGTAGTGTTCAAGAAATAGCCAATAGTCATGGTTTATAGTTGCTAGCGGGGACCATTTTGGCCCTTTTGTTTTTTGTGATAGAATTAACTGCTAACCATCGACTAATGCCTGCCAATTGATCATGAATAATTTAGTGCTTTACCGTAAATACCGGCCCAAAAATTTCGCCGAAGTCGTGGGCCAAGAACACATCAAAACCACTCTGGCCAATGCCGTGCTCAACAATCGGGTCGGCCACGCTTATTTGTTTATCGGGCCGCGCGGCGTGGGCAAAACCACTCTGGCCCGCATTTTCGCCCGGGCGGTCAATTGTCCGAAAAAAACCGGCGCCGAACCGTGCAATACATGTGAAGTCTGCGAACCGTTTCTAAACGGCACGAGTTTGGATTTGCTCGAAATCGACGCGGCTTCGCACACTGGCGTCGACAACATTCGGGAACTGATCGAACACTTGCAATTTGCCCCGTCTAAGGCCGTATACAAAGTGATTATCGTGGATGAAGTCCACATGCTGTCCAAAGGCGCATTTAACGCCCTGCTTAAAACTTTAGAGGAACCGCCAAAACATGCCATTTTTATCTTGGCGACCACGGAAATCAACAAAGTGCCGGCGACGATCGTGTCGCGCACGCAGCGATTTGATTTCAAAAAAGTCAGTATCGCCGACCTAACCAAATTGCTGCAATTTGTTTGCGCCGATAACGCCGTGGAAATTACCCCTGAGGCGCTCCTCGAGCTGTCTGCGGCGGCCGATGGCAGTTTTCGCGACGGGTTATCGCTCCTGGACCAGGTTATCAATTTTGCTTCAGGCAGAATCACCGAGCAATTGGTGGAAGAAGTTTTGGGCCTGACCGGCATCAAAACGACCGCAGATTTTTTGGATTTGATTATTGCCGGCCAGAGCAAGGAAGCTCTGGATTCAATTGCCAGCCTAGCCCATGGCGGCAAGGACTTGTATCAATTTGAAAAAGATTTTTTGGAATATCTACGCAAGCTTTTGCTGGTTAAAGTCGGCGCCCGGGCGGAATTCGGATTTTCTCCCGAAGTGTTGAACCGGCTGAAGGATCAAGCCGGCCAATTCGAGCTGCCGGCATTGATGAAGACCATCGGGATTTTTCAAAAAGCCGAAAGCGAAATGAAATGGGCGACCATCCAGTCTTTGCCCCTCGAAGTGGCAGCCGTGGAAAGTTCGGTCTTTGCGAGTGACCGAAATAATCAAGGTTTAAATTTGTCGGTCGCTAAGCAATCTCAATCTAAGGAAGAGATTGCTTCGTCCCAACAAGTTGGGACTCGCAAAGACGATAAAGATCAGCTCGCGCAAATTGTGTCTCACTGGCCTCAAATTCTCGATAAAATCAAAGATTACAACCACTCGCTGATTTCCAGTTTGAAACTGGCCGTCCCGGTGGCGATCGAAGGCCGCGAATTAATTTTGAATTTTCCCTATAAGTTTCACAAGGACGCGATTGAGGCGCGCAAAAATCGGATTATCGTGGATCAGGTGATTGAAGAAGTGACAGGGATCAAACTCATGGTCAAACCGATGCTGGCCAAAGAAAACGGAGAAAATAAAAATAACGCCATGGAAGCGGCGTTGAAAATAATGGGCGGAGAAGTGGAATAGGCGCTCGGATCCGCCAAAAGTGAGCAAAGAGAAGAGGCGAACACTTCCGTAGGTTTAACCCTACGGCGGTGCCCGCCTTTGTTTTTCGTTGCGCATGGACCCTAGCGGGTCCATTTGTAGACGACGCTGAGCATCACAGACTTCACGCCGACATGTTCGTCGGCGACGAAAGTGTTGGTGCGGGTCGAGTCGAAGCCCTGGTAGTTGAACGACGCCGTGGCACCGATCGACTTGTAGATCTGGACCTCGCCGCCGAGCCGGAACCCGAGCGAGTGGCCGCTTGCATCCGGGTCGCTCGCTCGGGGCAAAGACGCGGCTTGGTAGACCTGCTGCGTCAAGTGTTTGCGCTTGAGCGGGCCGTACTCGGCACTCAGGGTGACCGTGGCGCGGTGGTCAAGGCTGTCCGTGGAACCGGCCAGCTCGCCGCCCAAGATCAGTCCCTGGTAAGAGCGCACTGACGTTGTCGCGGCACCCTGGGCCAGATACTTCTCGTGGATGGCGAATTTCTGCCAGCCGCCGAAGCCTGCGACCTTGAAGTAGTCGCCGATCGTGTGCTGGTAGCCGGCCTTAAGCTTCTTGACCTCGTTGCGGCTGTCGTCGCTGGTCCGGTTCTTGTCGAGCCAGGCGCCTGTGGCGTCCTGGAACAGCATCGTTGAGGTTGACCCAAGGACGCTGCCGCCGGCTGTGAAGAACAACCCATTGTCCACGCCCTGGTCCACACGGACTTCCGGCATCCACGCGCCGAAGTTGTGTTTTTGCGGCGTGTCGCCGGAGACAGGGATGGCTTCGTTGTAAGTGCTGCGCACCGACCCGAAGACGTAGCCGAGGCCGAGCGTGATTCCGAGCCGCGGCTTGCGTGCCGCGGGCAGTTCGAAGCGCGGGATGGTCGCGGGCCGCGGTGCTGGTGCCACCGCCACGGTTGGTGGCGCAGGGGCTGGCGGCCGCTGAGCCGGAGCGGCGGGGGTGGCGAGAACCGGGACGTTGACCGAGATGCCGTAGGGACTCGGGTTGCCGCACGGCTTGCCGTGGGGCGAACCCATGTCGAACAGTTCCCGGCCGAGCGCGTCGAGGGCGATTTTGGTGCCCTTGGGACGAAGCACCCAGCGGTCGCCGCCGGAGGTGCGTCCCCATCGACACTCGTCGGTTTCGAGAATCCGATAACCGGCGATCTTCACCCGCGTGGTGTATTGCATGAGATGCTGGTCCGTCGGCTCGTAGTATTCCTGCGCGATACACGTCGCGAGGTTCGGGAGCGCGTCCGGCCAGCCGATGAGCGACGTCGGGTAACCATTATAGCGGTTGTCCGGCGCGATGTTGATGTTCTGCGCCGAAGCCGCCTTGGTCGCCAACGTGGCGACCATCACGATGAAAGCCAGCGTCTTGATAATACGCATTGAAGTCCTCCTGAGTAAACTTAGGTGTACGAGTCCTCAATCCACGACCCAAAAGGACGAGGACGGAACACTAAATTATACCTCATTTTGTTGAGGTTGTCAATGGTTTAAACGATTTAGCATTGCTGACGTTAATGTTCAGACGAGCGATATTGAAAAAACCGCCGCAAAATGATATATTTAACAGGCTTTATGCCTTTAGAGAGTAGCTCCGCCAGAGGCGGGCAGGCAAGTGGTAAGGCAGGGGCCGCGCTTACTTAGATCAGTTTATTAAAAAATAATTTTTTAGGCAGTTGGGTGGGGAGTAGCCAAGTGGTAAGGCAGGGGCCTTTGAAGCCCCCATTCGTAGGTTCGATCCCTACCTCCCCAGCCAACTGCTCGAAAGCCTTTTCCGCCACAATAATTAATTCAATTTATAGTGGGCGACCTAAAGTGGATCAAATTAAACAGTACGTTTTTGAATCAGTTATAATCCTTTTATGAAAGACTTAATTATCCTCGCTGGAGCACCGGGAAGCGGCAAGTCAACTATCGGGGAACTTTTGCGAGAAAGCGAAGGTTACCCCCTCATCGATTTTGGTTGGCTACGCCAAGGACATTTAAATAACCTCTGGTCGAATGCCAGCCCCGAGGAAGAAGATATGGCTTGGGAAAACCTGATTTTTATTATCAAAAATTACTGGCGGCACGGCTATAAAAACATCATTGTCACCGATTTGGAAGAAGAGAGAGTTCCAATTCTAACAGGAGCCTTCAAGGAAAAAAGTTATATCATCGCGTCTTTAGTTGTCAACGACGATAAAGAATTAACCAAGCGTGTTCTCGGAGTACGTGACAGCGGTTTCAAAAATGTTGAAGCTGCGCTTCAATGGAATAAGGAATTAAAATCAAGGCCAGCTCGATTGAACGAATATAAGATAGATAATACTCACAATGATCCAGTGAAAACGACAAAGGAAATTCTAGTCCTATTAGCAAAATAGTTTTTAATGTATATTTGACCAAGACCGAGGTCGGTCAAAGCATGACAGTGAAGATGCCTCAAAATCCCTTATAATACCCCTAAAGGCAAGTCCGCAACCGGACTGTTCAGCCAAAAACTTTTCAAACGTTTATATGAACAAAAGACAAATTGCCTTAGATTTTATAAAGAAACAACTAATGGGAGTACTGGCAACCACGACTCCTGAAAACAAGCCCGAGGCTGCAATTATTGAATTTGGTGAAACGGATAATTTTGAATTAGTTTTTGATACTTCAACAACTTACCGTAAATATAATAATCTGAAATTTAATCCTAATGTAGCATTTGTGGTAGGTGGACACGAAAATATCAGTATTCAACTAGAAGGGATTGCTGAGGAATTAACTGAAGATGAAGCTCATAAATACAAGCAAGTCTATTTTGCTAAAAACCCAGACGCAAAAAAATGGGAAAAACTTCCAGATACAAGATGGTTTAAAATAACAATTCACTGGTTGCGTTATCGAGATTACAATTCTCACCCAACCACAGTCTGGGAGCTCGACTTATAAATCAATCGGCGGCTTTGTCGCCGAGAAATCTGACCGACCATGAATATTGCTGAATACAATATAGTTTTAGCCAAACGGTTATGAACCGGGAGATTCTTGATTTTATCAAGCAACAGCGCGTGGGCGTGCTGGCCGTCGAAATGATGGACGGCTCGCCGCACGCCGCGACAGTCCATATTGCCAACAGCGAAACGCCGTTGATGTTTTTCTTTGAAACGAACCGCGATTACCGCAAATGCGAGCCGTTGTTCGGCCGACAGTTAACGCGAGCCTCTTTGGTTATCGGGTTTGACGAAAGCAGCGCCCGGACGCTGCAACTGGATGGACAGGTCCGGTTATTGAAAGGCGAAGAAGAGCAAAAATCATTCCGGGAAATTTATTTGGAAAAATACCCGAACAAAAAAGCGAAATTCGCTGATCCGAAATTTGTGCCGTTTGTGTTCGTGCCGGCCTGGTGGCGCTGGACCGACTGGACCAAGCCGGCCGGTAAAATCATTTTGACTTCCGTTGACGCAAATTAAAATCCTAAATTCCGAGGATTGATTTAACTTTGCTTTCGATTACGGATTTTGGAGCTGCGCCCACAATTTCGCCGATAATTTTGCCGCCCTTGAAAATTTTAAGCGCCGGGATGCTCATAATCTGATACATCTGGCTGCTTTGGGGATTTTCGTCGACGTTGAGCTTGCCAACCCGCAAGTGGTCTTTGAGTTCTTCCGCCAGCTCGCTCACCACCGGAGAAACTTGTTTGCACGGTCCGCACCATTCAGCCCAAAAGTCCACCAAAAATGGCTTATCCGACTTAAGCACTTCCTGGTCAAAATTGGCATCGGTTAGTTTGATTTCCATGATTTTCCTTCCTGTCGCTTTAGTTTGCTTAGATATTATAAAGTTTGTGCTAAAATATAGTCAAGTCTTATACCAAGAAATAAATTGTTAAACAAAATTATTTATACGATTTTAGGGTTCGGATTGGCAATTGTGTTTTTTCCACATACGGCCAAGGATCAGGTCAGGCCGCCTCAGGTATCCGGGGTCGCGGTCAGCCGCGCCAAAGCGCCGCAAGCGATCACTGCGCCGGAACTGGTCTTGAATTTAACCCCTCCCGCGCTGACTGCCAAAGCGGCATTGGCTTATGATTTGGAATCGGGGTCGATTTTGTATTCCAAAAACATGGATCAGGCATTGTCAATCGCCAGCTTGACCAAGCTCATGACGGCGCTCGTCGTCGTTGAACAGACTGATTTGCAAAATACCGTAGTTGTGGACCTGCCTGATTCAAAAATCGTCGGGATCAATCTTGGGTTAACGGCCGGGGAGGAACTGAAAGTTGCCGATTTGCTTTCGGCAATGCTAATTCCGTCCAGCAACAACGCCGCGCTGATTTTATCCAAGTATGTCGCCGGCGATGAAGCTAAATTTGTCGAATTGATGAATGAACAAGCCCGAAAGTTGGGGTTGCGGGGAACCCGTTTCAGCAATCCGGTCGGCTGGGATACCGATGATAACCATTCGACAGTGCAGGATTTGATTTTGGTGGTCAAAGAATTTGTAAAACACCCGGAACTGACCCAACTGGTCAGGACTGCTCGCATGGAAATTGTTTCGCTGGACGGCAAATACACTCACCAGTTATTGACCACCAACCAGCTTCTTTTGAATAATCCGGAAGTTGTCGGGATCAAAACCGGATGGACTTCCAAGGCTCTGGGCAACCTGATAATTATGGCCAACCATAATCAGAGGCGGGTGGTGACGATAATTTTAGGCAGCGAAAATCGGGAACAGGACAGCCAAAAATTACTTGATTGGATTGAGACTGTATATATTTGGTAAATTGGATCTTTTGTGGTATAATTTAGGGCATGAATCAGCCGAGTAGGGTTAAGAAACCAAATCAAAATGAGTACAACTCAAGCGTTAATTAAAATTGCCAGCTTGGCCTCAATTTCGTTTGTGTTGGCCATGGCCCTGACCCCGCTGTTCACTGATTTTGTTTTTCGTAATAAATTCGGCAAGAAAATCCGGGCTGACGGCACCACGCCGACCTTTACCAAACTGCACAGTAAAAAAGAGGGCACGCCGACCATGGGTGGAATTTTGATTTGGGGGACAACCATCATTCTGGCCGCCGTTTTTTGGTTTTTGGACCGCCAGTTACACTGGGAATTTTTTCATCAGCTGAATTTTTTGACCCGCCAGCAAACTTTGCTGCCGCTGGGGGCCCTGTTTGCGACCGCGCTGTTGGGCTTGTTGGATGATTATCTGGGAGTGAAAGGCGTGGGGGGCGGCAAGGGAGGTGGTTTGCGAATGCGTTACAGGGTATTGTTTTATCTGCTTGTGGCAGTTGTGGGCGCCTATTGGTTTTATGCCAAACTGCAATTTGATATTTTGCATATTCCGGGCCTGGGAGATTTTACGATTGGCTGGTGGTATGTGCCGTTATTTATATTCGTCGTGTTTGCCACCAGTTTTTCCGTCAACCAAACGGATGGCCTCGACGGCCTGGCCGGCGGAGTTTTGGCCGTGGCGTTTCTTTCTTACGGCTTAATTGCCTTTTTACAGGGTCGGTTCGAACTCGCTTCCCTGAGCGCCGTGTTGGCCGGCGCGCTGCTGGCTTTTTTGTGGTTCAACATTTACCCGGCCCGGTTTTTTATGGGCGATACCGGATCAATGTCGCTGGGCACGGTTTTGGCCGTCATGGCCTTTTTGACCAACTCAGTCGCCGTCCTGCCTTTGATCGGCTTGATTTTGGTGGTCGAGTCCGGCTCTTCCATCATCCAGTTGACCTCGCGAAAACTGCTGGGCCGCAAGGTTTTCCTGTCTTCGCCGATTCATCATCATTTTGAGGCCAAAGGCTGGCCGGAAACCAAAGTCACCATGCGGTTTTGGCTGATCGCGCTGATTGGCGCAATCATTGGCGTGGCTATTAATTTAATCGGACGTTAATGCTCGATATCCTGATCAAAAATGGAACGGTAATTGACGGAACCGGCTCGCCGGCCAAAAAATTGGATGTGGCTATTGAAAAAGGCCGGCTGGTTGAACTCGCCCCGAATATCAAGAGTTCGGCCGTCGTGGTTATCGACGCTTCCCGCAAATATGTGGCACCGGGATTTATTGACATTCAAAGCCATTCGGACTCTTATTGGACGATTTTTGACCAGCCCGGCCAATCGAGTATGCTCTCGCAGGGCATTACCACAGCCGTGCTTGGGAATTGCGGCTCATCGCTCGCGCCCTTGGTTTCCGCTGAGTCGATCAAAACCATCCAGAAGTGGCACGATCTTTCCGGTATCAATATCAACTGGACTACATTTGGTGAATTCCTCAACGTTTTGTCCAACCAGCAGCTGGGGGTGAATGTCGGAAGTTTGGTTGGGCACGCGACGATCAGGCGCGGGATTTTGGGCGACGATATCCGGCAAGTGACGGATGATGAGCTGAAGGCTTTGGAAAAATTGACGGCGAACTCGCTGGAGCAGGGTGCGTTGGGCCTGTCATTCGGTCTGGTTTATTCGCATGAGGTCAATTCCAGCGCCAAGGAACTGGAAGTTTTGACCGCGCTCTTGAAAGCTCAAAACAAATATCTCAGCGTGCATTTGCGCTCCGAATCGGCGGGAATCCTCGAAAGCGTTGATGAAGTGATTGCTCTGGCGAAAATGGCCGGGGTCGCGGTAAAAATTTCGCATCTGAAAATCCGGGATGCGGCCAACTGGCATTTGTTTGACCTGCTCATAAACAAGCTCGAAACCGCTTATCATCAGGGAGTTAAAATTTCTTTTGATGTTTACCCTTACGATACTTCCTGGTCCGTGCTTTATACATATTTGCCGAAATGGGCATACGAAGGCGGCCGCGACGGCCTGCTTAAAAACATTGCCGATCCAAACCAACGGCGCAAAATTTTAGATTATCTGCGGGGCGCGAATTTTAATTTTTCCAAAATTATCATCGCTTCCTCGGCCGGCGAATCCTTGATCGGTAAAACCATTGCCGAGATCGCTGCCAACCAGAGCGTCAGCGCCGCGGAAGCCATCCTGAACGTTTTATCGATTTCCACCCAGGCGATTGTGTTTGATCATAACTTGTCGCAGGAACAGGTCGAGATTTTGTGCGCATCGCCGTTGTCCATGATCGCCACCGATGGCGCCGGTTACGATACCAAGCAACGAAACTTGGTTCACCCGCGCTGTTTCGGAACCATGCCGCGGTTTCTAAAACTGGTCAACCAGAACAAGTTGATGAACTGGGAATACGCGATCAAAAAAATCACCGGTGAGCCGGCGAACCTGCTCGGACTGGCCGATCGCGGCAATCTGGCCAAAAATTCCGCAGCCGATGTCGTAATCTTTGACCCGAATACGATCGGTGACCGGGCTGATTACACCAACCCGGATCTTTTATCCGAGGGGATTGAATGGGTAATAACCAACGGCAAGGTCAGTTTTAAAAACGGAGAGGTAACGGGCCTTAACGGAATGGTTGTAAAGAGATGATTGGCCAGTTGGGCCAAAAAAAAATTGCCATGCTGGGCCTCGGCACCAACAACCGGGCGCTGGCGGAATATTTTAAAAAAAACGCGGTTGAATTTGATGTTTTGGAATGGCAAACGGCGGATGAGCTAATTGGCAAACTTGATTCATACGACGTGGTTTTCCGCACCCCGGGATTGCCTTATCGGTCGGCCGCGATCGCAAAGGCCAAATCAAAAGGAGTTGAGATTTCCAGCCAGACCAAGTTGTTTTTTGAACTTTGCCCGTCGCCGATCATTGGCGTGACCGGCACTAAGGGCAAGGGCACCACTGCCAGCCTGATCGCCAGAATTTTAGCTGCCGCCGGTAAAACCGTCTGGCTCGGCGGCAACATCGGCCGCGACCCGTTTGAATTTCTGGATCGGATCAAGCCATCGGACTGGACGGTGCTCGAGCTTTCCAGTTTTCAGCTGCAGGATCTGGAGCGCAGCCCACATATCGCCGTCGTTTTGAACATTACACCTGATCATTTGAATCACCATAAGTCGATGAGTGAATACGTCAACTCCAAGGCAAATATTTTGTCTTATCAGGGCCCGAGCGATTTGGCGGTGCTACATTCCGGTTTGCCTAAATCTTTCCAAAAACTTGGCCTGGGCCGGAAAATTTTTTTGGATCCGGCTGCGGTGGCAGGCTTTCAAACTAAGCTTTTGGGCAAACACAACCGGGACAATATCGCCGCCGCGGCAAAAGTCGGCGAACTTGCAGGGGTTGCGCTAGACAAGATTTTACAGGCGGTGGTCGAATTTGAACCCTTGCCCCATCGGCTTAACGTTTTGCGAACGGTTCGAGGCGTAACTTACATTGACGACGGATTTAGCACGAATATCGATCCGGTGATCGCCGCGATTGAAGCGGTCGAGTCGCCGGTAGTCTTGATTATCGGCGGATTTGACAAGGGCCTTGATTTTACGGCCGTTGGCAAAAAAATCCTAGAGAAGAAGCAGGTTAAAGCCGTGGTTATAATCGGACAAATGACAGATAAAATTTTAAAGGCAATCGAAGGATTTGCTGGCCGCATATTGACCGGAGCCAAAAGCATGCCGCAAATTTTAGCTCAGGCCAATTCAGTCGCTGTCGCGGGCGACACCGTATTGTTTTCGCCCGGCACTTCCAGTTTTGATATGTTTAAAAATGAGTCTGATCGGGCCGAACAGTTTGCCACGGAAGTTAACAAACTCCAATGAAGCCAAAAAAAGTTCTGCCTAAAGTTGACCGTCCCTTGCTTTGGACCACGTTGGCTCTCGTGGCTATCGGTTTGGTTGTGGTTTTTTCAGCCTCCTCGGTTGCCTCCTACCAGCGATATGGCAACAATTATTATTATTTTATCCGTCAGTTGTTTTTTGGCGCGGTGCCTGGATTAATCCTTATGTATTTTTGCTCCCGGATTGATTATCATAAATGGCAGAAGTGGACGCCGCTTTTCGTCCTGATCGGAATCGTGGCCCTGATCGCGGTGCTGATTCCGGGCATCGGATTTAAAGTCGGCAATGCCCGCCGCTGGATTAATTTTGGAGCGTTTTTGTTTCAGCCGGCGGAATTTATCAAACTCGCCGTAATTTTATATCTGGCCAGCTGGTATGACAAACGCTCGCAGCAGGCCCATGATTTATATTCCGGATACTTGCCGATCCTGGCCATCGTTGGATTAATAGCCGGTCTCATTGTATTGGAGCCGGATATCGGCACCATGCTGATTCTGGCCGGCATTGCGGTGATTATGTTCTTTATGGGTGGGGTCAAGAAGCGATATCTGGCCGCGACTGCCGCCTTTGCGATTTTGGTTTTTTGGATCCTAGTTAAAGCTGCCCCTTACCGCGCCGCGCGGTTCCTGGCATTTATGGATCCGACCGTGGATGCCCAGGGAATCTCTTATCAAATCAACCAGGCTCTGATTGCCATCGGCTCCGGGGGATTTTGGGGATTGGGCTTTGGCCAGTCCCGCCAGAAATACAGTTATCTGCCCGAGCCCATGGGGGATTCAGTCTTCGCCATTATGTCCGAAGAACTGGGATTCATCCGGGTTTTATTGGTGCTCGGTTTGTTTCTGGCATTTGCGTTTCGAGGATTTAAAATCGCGCGTGCTACGCCTGACACTTTTGGCAAACTGGTTGCCGGCGGAATCACGGGTTGGCTGATCGTGCAGGCATTTATCAATATTGGCGGGATCACCGGCATAATCCCGCTGACCGGCGTTCCTTTAAGTTTTATTTCCTATGGCTCCACCTCGTTGGTAATCAGCCTGGCGGCGACCGGTATCCTTCTTAATATTTCACGATCGTCAGAAATTTAATGGCTATACGACACAACAAATTCGACTTTACGGAATTCAGCCGGAAATCCGGGCACAGCAGCCCGGTCTATTCGGGCTTGTTCCGGATCGCCGGTATTTCTAAAAAACGCAAAACCAGAGAACTTAACATCTGGAGCATAGCGTCATTTGCCCTGGCCGGCATCGGACTGGTGCTGGTTTTGCAAAGTTTGTCATATCTGTCGGCGGCGAATAACGCCTCGACCGAAATTTTGGGCGCTGCCACCTCGGCTTATTCGCAACTCTCAGACGCGGGCGACAACCTGCTGAATCAAAATTTTCATTCGGCCAAGGGGTTGTTTGTTTCCGCCCAAAACAACATCCGGTTGGCCCAGGAAAAATTAAGCGGTTTTGCCTTGCTTAGGTTTCTGGCTCCGCGGGCCCAGAGCGCCGATCATTTGTTGTCCGGGGCGTCGAATTTGGCCCAGGCCGGGGACAAATTAAGCCAGGCGCTGGCTTTGTTTGAAGAGTTTAAAATTAGCAGCGAGGGAGCCGCGACCGAAGGAATGATGGAAAAAATTTCGGCCAACCGGGAACTCCTAAGCCAAGCCAAAAAATTGGTCGACCGGGCTTCCGTGCAGTTTAATTCCGTGGACGCCGTTCCGGCTGATTATCAGGACACGCTGAAGGCCGGCAAGCAGCAGGTCAAGCAATTATCGTCCCTTCTGGGCCAATTGATCGGCCTCGAGGATTTATACCTCGGGTTCTGCGCTGCCGGCCCGCATACTTATTTGGTCGTGTTTCAAAATTATGACGAGGCGCGTGCGACCGGCGGCTTTATCGGTACCTACGGCGTGCTTAAAATCACGAGCGGTAAAATTAACAGCTTTAAAATTTCCAGCGTTTATGATTTGGATGGCCAGATTATTGAAAGAATTGCGGCGCCGGGACCTTTCCAGCCGGCCATTAAGAATTGGGGCATGCGCGACGCCAATTGGTTTGCCGATTTTCCCACCAGCGCCTCTAAGCTTTTGCATTTATTTGAACTCGGTGGCGAAACGGCCGATGGCTTAATCGCGGCAACTCCCCAGACGTTTGAGCAGCTGCTTGGCCTGACTGGCCCGATCGAGATGAGCCAATACAATGTCACACTGACGCGAGAAAATTTCCAGCAAACGGTGCAGTTTCAAACCTCGGTCGATTATGACAGAGCGCTTAATCAACCCAAGAAATTTCTGGCTGATTTTGCTCCGGTGTTTTTAAACCGCCTGTCGAATTTGGGACAGGCCCAGTGGCTTGATCTGTTTCAGACGCTCCAAAATAATCTCAACCAAAAGCAGATTTTGCTTTACAGCAAAACGGCTCCTTTGCAGAATCGCATTGAAAGTTTGGGGTTTGCCGGAAAAATTTCACAGACGGAGTTCGATTATCTGGCGATTGTCAATTCCAACCTCGGTGGAACCAAAACGGATTTAAGCGTTAGCCAATCGGCTAACCTGGCTTCGAAAATTTTATCCGACGGCTCGGTGCTTAACACTCTGACAATTGATCGCGATAACCGGGCCCTCGAAAACAATAAAGATTTTTTGCGAGTGCTGGTGCCTTCGGGCAGCCAATTGGTATCCGCCCAAGGGTTCGACCCTTATGATTTTTATCGTTCCGAAAGCGAGGGAATGAAAACCGATCCGGATCTGGCCGCCTGGGATCAGGGTAAAATGAACTCTGACGTGTTTGTCCGTTCCGAAAGCGGCAAAACGGAATTTTCCGGCTGGTTAGAGACGAAAGCGGGGGAGCGGCGAAGCATCACCCTAGTTTATATTTTGCCATTCAAGGTTAACCGGGTTTACAGCTTGCTGCTGCAGAAACAGGGCGGTTCCAAACCCTTTGATTTTTCACAAACCGTCAACGCCTCATCCAAAACAATTGAATGGATCAGTGACGATTCTGTCAAATTCATCAACGGCGTGTTGTTCAAGTCGGCTTCCGCTTCCGATGATTTTTGGGGAATGGTGATCAAATAATAGATCCCGTTAGAAATATTATTAATTTAATGCATTTAAATCTATTAATTATCATAAAATTATCTACGTAAATTTCTAACGGGATGACTCTCAAGCATCTGCATGAAAATAAAATTGCCCAAGCTACCGTAATCATTGCGGTGTTTTCACTGCTGGCGAAAATTCTCGGGCTGGTCCGGGATGCGGTTTTTTCGCACCAGTTCGGCACCAGCCGGCTTATGGATGCTTATTTTGCCGCTTTTCGGCTGCCTGATTTTATTTATAATCTTCTGATTCTCGGCACCTTCTCTGTGGCGTTCATTCCGGTGTTTTCTGAGTATCTGTTTAAGGATCGTGAGCAGGCCAACAAACTCGCATCCAGCATTATCAACGCCACGTTACTGATGATGCTGGGTTTAACCGCTTTGGCGTTTATTTTTATCAATCCGCTCACGCATGCGATCGCGCCGGGATTTTCCGGGGAATCATTCGATCTGACCCGGCTGTTTACAAGAATTTTTTTACTTTCGCCGTTGTTTCTCACGCTCTCCTCCATCGTTTCCAGCATTCTGAACACGCACAAACGGTTCGCGCTGGTCGCTAGCGCCCCAATCGTCTACAATCTCTCGATCATTGTCGGCGCGATTTGGCTGTATCCGCGTTGGGGGCCGTTGGGCCTGGCTTTGGGCGTTTTGCTGGGCGCGATTTTGCATTTTGGGGTTCAGGTGCCGCAAATTTTCCGGATTGGTTTTCATTACACCTGGGGAATTGTCGATAGCGCCGGGTTTCGCAAATTTTGGACGCTGTATTGGCCTCGAATTTTTTCCATGGGCACGGAACAAGTCACTTCTCTGATTGTTACAATCTTTGGTTCGTTTCTCGGCGCCGGGGCTCTGGCGGCGTTTTACTATGCCAATAATTTGCAGTCGGTGTTTCTGGGCATATTTGCGGTTTCATTCGCGGTCGCGGTTTTTCCGCTCCTCTCCGACCTGTTTAACAAAGAAGAGAACCGGGGCTTCAAAGACGTTCTGGCCAAAACTTCGGTGCAGATTTTATTCTTCATCATTCCCTTGTCGATTTTAACCCTCGTGCTGCGGGCGCAAATTGTCCGCTTGGTTTTGGGATTTGGCCAGAACACGCATTTCACTTTCGCCGATACCAAGATTGTGGCCGAGGCGCTCGGGCTATTCGCCGTTTCATTGTTTGCCCAGGCTTTGATCCCGCTGTTTTCTCGGGCTTTTTATGCCATGCACAATACCGTCACCCCGGTCATTATCGGATTTGTTGTTATTCTGTTCAATATCGGAACAACTTATTATTTAACCAGGCATTTGGGAATTGCCGGCATGGCGTTGGCGTATTCCATGACCAGCGTGATTCATCTGGCGCTCCTTGTTATGGATCTGCACCGGCGCCTTGGAAATCTTCACGACGAATACCTGACCGTCAATGTTCTGAAAATCATTATTGCTTCGCTTCTGGGCGGCATCGCCGCGTATGTTTCGCTCTACGTGGTCGCTGATTGGGTCAACATGCGCACTTATTGGGGAGTGCTGATTCAAGGAGTTTCTTCCGGCGCGGCGGGGATTGTGTGTTATTTATTTATCGGCTGGCTGCTGGGTTTGTCGGAAACCCACGATTTGGTTAAACTACTGAGAAGTGTTTTGGGCAAAATGGCCCAGGCGGTAAATTTTTATGCAAGATAAAATCAGAAACTTCTGCATCATCGCTCATATTGATCACGGCAAGTCCACCTTGGCGGACCGGCTTTTGGAAATGACCAACACGGTCGAGAAGCGTCAGATGAAAGATCAACTGCTCGACACCATGGACTTGGAGCGGGAGCGAGGCATTACGATCAAGCTTCAACCTGTCAGAATGCTTTATAAGACTCGTGCGGACTATGCGCGGACGGGTGCGGACAATAGTTTGCTTTACGAGGATTTAAGTTACAAGGTTAGAGGAGCTATTTTTGAGGTAAGAAAACAGCTCGGGAGCGGGCATAAGGAAAATGTTTATCAAAAAGCCCTTGAGATTGAGTTTAAAAACCAAGGAATCCCTTATGAAAAAGAAAAAAATTTAGACGTCAGTTATAAGGGGCAAAAAGTTGGTATTTATAAGCCGGATTTTTTGGTAGATAATAAAATTATCATAGAACTAAAAGCCTTGCCGTTTCTCGGTAAACGAGAAGAAAAACAAGTTTGGCATTATTTGCGGGGGACAAACCATAAGTTAGCATTACTGGTAAATTTTTCGCCAATCGGAGCTGATATTAAAAGAATCATTTATGATGAAGCTCGAACTAGCGAATTTGTCCTCAATCTTATAGATACACCAGGCCACGTGGACTTTACTTACGAGGTTAGCAGGTCTTTAGCAGCTTGCGAAGGAGCTATATTGTTAGTTGACGCAACGCAAGGAATAGAAGCGCAAACCCTTGCGAATGTTCATTTGGCGAAGCAAAACAATCTAAAAATTATTCCTGTTGTTAATAAGGTAGATTTGCCAAACGCGGATATCGATAAGACTTCTGAAGAAATAATGAAAGTTTTCGGTTTTGCGAAAGAAGACATTTTAATAGCCTCCGGAAAAACAGGGCAAGGTGTTTTAGAGATTCTTGATGCAGTTGTCGAGAAAATTCCGCCGCCCAATGGAAATACAAATAGCTTTTTAAGGGCGTTGGTTTTTGACTCCAGTTATGATAAGCACCGCGGAGTCATTGCTTTTGTTCGAGTCGTCGATGGTCAAATAAAAAAAGCTGAAAAAATCAAAATGATTGGAACTAATACATTGGCCGAGGCCTCCGAAGTCGGATATTTCCACCCTCAGTTGACTCCGAGTGATACGATTAATACGGGAGAGATTGGTTATATTCAGACCAGTCTGCGTAATGTCCGTTTAGTCCGCGTAGGAGACACGGTTACACTAGCTTCGGCACAAGCAATCTCTTTGCCCGGCTACAAGCAGGTCAAACCCATGGTCTATGCTTCGATCTTTCCAACCTCGGGCGATGATTACCCGCTGTTGCGGGATGCGATCGATAAACTCAAGCTCAACGATGCGGCCCTGGAATTCGAGCCGGAAAGCATTCCGGCTTTAGGCTTCGGGTTTCGGACCGGTTTTTTGGGTTTGCTGCATATGGATATTGTCCAAGAGCGGCTGACACGCGAATATAATCTGGACTTGGTCCTGACCGCGCCGTCCGTGGAATATAAAATCAATATGTCCGCCAAAGGCGGATCCGCCTCCGGCGGAAAAAATGGCGAGGCCAAAATCATTCACACTCCGGCGGAACTGCCTGACCCCACTTTATTCGAAAGTATCGAAGAGCCGTGGGTGGATGTGGAAATTCTCGCGCCCCAGACATACATTGGCGGCATTCTGGAATTGATTACTGGCCGGCGCGGGATCTATAAGAACATGGATTACTTAAGCAACGACCGCGTCCTGATCACGGCCGAAATGCCGCTGGCCAATATCATTATTGATTTTTACGATAAGTTAAAGAGCATTTCCTCCGGCTACGCCTCGCTCAATTATGAACTGCGGGATTTCCGGGTTGGGGATCTGGCCAAGCTCGACATTCTGGTTGCCGGCGAAAAAGTGGAAGCACTGTCCATGATCGTTCATCGCGACATTGCGGATGCGGAAGGGCGCTCCTTGGTAGAAAAGCTCAAGACCTTGATTCCGCGGCAGCAGTTTGAAATCGCCATTCAGGCCGCCATTGGCGGCAAGATCGTGGCGCGGGAGACGATTTCCGCCGTCCGCAAAGACGTGACCAAGGGGTTGTATGGCGGCGACGTAACGCGTAAAATGAAACTGTTGGAAAAGCAAAAGAAAGGAAAAAAACGATTAAAGCGAATCGGTTCCGTCGATATCCCGCAGGAAGCCTTCCTGGCCATCTTAAAGAAATAAATATGCAGGTCGATAAAAAATTTATGCTGGCCGCCATCGAAGAAGCGAACAATTCCCGCATGCAGGGAGATTATGCCATTGGCGCGGTTATCGCGAAGGGCAACGAAATCCTGGTTCGGGTGACTAACCGGTCCAAGCTCGATCAGGATGCAACGGCGCACGCGGAAGTCAGGGCCATACGCGAAGCTTCGAGGGCTTTAAAAACCAGATATTTGGAAGGCTGTATTCTATATACCACGCACGAACCATGCCCAATGTGCGCTTCGGCCGCCGTGTGGGCCAAACTGAAAGGCATTGTCTTTGGCGCGAGGATGCTGGATATGTCCGATTATCATCTCAAAAACGGCAATGATGAATGGAAGTGGCGGGTTATTGCCATTACCTGCCGCGAAGTTTTGGAAAAAGGCGATCCCAAAATCGAATTGATTGAAGACTATATGAGAGATGAATGCTTAACCTTGTTTCATACATAATTATGAGAAACCGAGAACGGCTTCGAAAATTTTTCATAGTCTTTGCGGTCATTATGATCGCCGGTATGTTATTATTCACCTTGCTGCCCTTAATTATTTCCAGCCAATAATGAATTTTCAGGGTTTTATTAAAAGTAAATTTGCCACCTGGATTCTCCTGCCGGTTTTCGTGCTGGCGCTGGTTGGTTTTGGCAAAGTTTATTTCCAGAAACGAACCATCGATAAGGAAATCGCCAAATTGCAGGAGCAGGCAGACAAGATCCAGCAAGACAACGAGCAGTTGAGTTCGCTGATCAAGTATTACAATACCCCCCAGTATCAGGAAAAACAGGCCCGGGAAAAATTGAACCTAAAAAAAGAAGGGGAATACGTCATCGCCTTGCCGGACAGCAATGGCGAAAGCGCGGCCGATGCCGCAGCCCAGCAGACAAAAGCGTCGAATCTAAAAGCCTGGTTTAATTATTTTTTTCATGCGAATTAATCCCGTTAGAAATAGTTATTGTTTAATTTATTAGATTTTTTATATTCAAAGCAACAAATATTATTTTTTTCTTAAATCATGCAACGTCAAATTTCTAACGGGATTAGCAAAAAATTCACCCATTGGCATGCCGGCGCGGCGATCGTGCTGTTGTTTGCGATTGTCACGGTTTTGGCTTACACGACCAACTGGCCCCTGTTGCAGCGGATTTACCCGGCCGTCATGATCAAGGGCCGGTTCATTACGCTGAAAGCTTGGGCTGACGCTCAGACGGTGGCCGCCAAATTTGACCAAAATTTCAACCGCGAGGCGCTGCTCGATCAACAAATAAAAACCGAGGAAGAAAAACAACTGGTTTGGAATTTGGGCTTGGGATTGAGTCGGCAGGACGTGGACGCCGAACTGCGCTTTCTCAAATTCGGCCAGGAACAAAAATATACCGATTTGCTCCAGAGCCATTTTGGCAGCGAGTCGGAGAATTTTGAACGATTCGTGGCGCTGCCCCGCATTTATGACGCCAAGCTTCGGGTCAAGTATAATTCCGACCACAACTACGGCACGAATTTTGACGATTATAACCGGGCAATTAACATTTTATCGGAAGTCAAAGCAAGCGAAAATTTTGATGCCATTGCGGCCGAAAAGAGCGATGACAAGGTGACTGGCCAGCTCGGCGGGGACCTAGGCTTCGTTTCTTTGGATCAGCTGATTCCGGAATTGGCCGAAAAAATTCGCGGGCTGGCGATTGGCCGGGTTGCGGATCAAATTGTGGTCAGCCGCTGGGGTTATCACATTCTCTATCCCGTTGAAACGGCGCAGAGAGAGGGCCAAACCGTGTATCACATCAAGCAAATTCTGGTGCAAACCAGCGGCTATGATAATTGGCTGAACCCACAGCTTAAGGATTTTTCCGTTTGGCGGATAAAATAGTATACTGTCTTTGCGAGCGACTGCTTTAGCATTTAGAATTATGTATCGGCAGTCGCGCGGCAATCTCATCGAAAAAAGATTGCTTCGTCGGCCGCCAAACGAGCGCTTAGTCGTAAAATCGGCCTCCTCGCAATGACAGAACTGGCGGGTATGGTTCAGTGGTAGAACGTGGCCTTCCCAAGGCTGAGATAGGAGTTCGATTCTCCTTACCCGCTCCAGGAAATAATACTGATTTTAATCATTATTAAAATATATATTTTATGCTCAAAGGCAAAACGATTTTGATTACCGGTTCTTCCTCCGGCATTGGCGCGGCCACAGCCAAACTGGCCAAACAATATGGCGCAAGCGTAATTTTGCATGGCAGGACAGATGATGACAAGCTTAGGGCCTTGGCTTTAGAGCTTGGTTGCGAATATATTTTTTGCGATGTGGCAGACAAGGCCGCCGTTGATAAGGCGGTTGCCGGGATCCTCCAGAAGATTTCCAGGATCGATGCGCTGGTGAACTGCGCTGGAATTGCACCGAGACCTAGTTTTATGGAATCAACCGACGAGGTTTGGCTGGACGTTTTTAAAGTTAACGTTTTAGGAACTGTCCATTTTTGCCAATCAGTGATTCCAGAAATGCAAAAAGTCAAAAGTGGCAGGATTGTCAACGTCGCCTCAATCAGAGCCTACATAGGAACTTCGGGTAAGCCAGTTTATTCTGCTTCGAAGGCGGCGATTGTAAATCTTACTGCTGTATTGGCAAAAGAATTTGCTCCCGATATTTATGTCAACGCCGTTTCACCTGGCTATACAAATACGCCAATTAGTAAAAATTGGGACGAGAAAGTCCGGAAACAGGTAAATACAGCGCTGGTTGGAAGGATTGGGCAGCCTGAAGAAATAGCTGAAGCAATTCTGTTTTTAGCCAGCGATCGAGCCAGTTTTATCACCGGCCAGGCCATTATCGTCGACGGTGGATATTCGATCTCTGGAAAATAATCAATAATATGATTTTTGAATGGGCTGTGCGCAAAAAATTGTTTAGAAATATAAACCACGCCATTTGGTTTTTGATGAGTGTCTGGCTGCTGTTATTGACATTGGCTTATTATTTTTATCCGGACAGAAGGCTTATAATATTGCTTCCACTGGGGATTCATTTGGTGGCATTGGTTCAATCCAGCCACGCGACTTATATCAAAAAGCAACCCACTGAAACTCTGAGTAAGGATTGTATTTGGTTTAATGCGGTGATGGTCGGATTATATCTAATTTTGTTTTTCTTTTTGAAATATGGATAATTTTCGCAACGCGGCCAAAGCGTTTATTGTCAAAGACGGCAGGTTGTTGATGCTCAAACGGCGGGCCAATGATCCGCACATGCCAGGAGCTTGGGATATTCCGGGCGGCCGGTTGGAATTGGGGGAAGATCCTTATGAGGGGTTAAAGCGCGAAGCGCGCGAGGAGGCGAATCTCAACATTGAAATCATTATGCCGATCTCGGTGCATCATTTTGTCCGCGACGACGGCCAGAAAATCACCCTGACCATTTATTGGTGCAAATTTTTGACATCGGAAATCAAACTGTCGGAAGAGCACCAGGAATATAAATGGGTAAATCTGGGTCAGCCGGAAGTAGAGTTGCCAAAATTTTTCGACCAGCCAATTAATAATTTTAGAAAATACGTTAAGAATCAGTAATCCGCTAAATTTAACAAATACTCCCATGATGAGTATCATAGAAGTATTTGTTTTATAAACATTAAACACCCCAGACGGGGTGTGGGGTGTTTAAGACCAATAAACAGGCTTTATTTGACACTTAGTTTTTTAGCTGTTAAAACTTAAGTAAGTTAACAATCTAAACCGTTTATTTAGGAAGCCGGTGAAACCCCTTACCAAAATTTTGGTGCGGGGGTGTAATCCGGCACTGTGCCGCAACTGTAAGCCCCTAAGGGGCAAGTCAGATACTGAATAAACGAGATCTGTGGTTATCCACAGAATTGTCCCGAGCAGGAACTGCCATACTGGCATGTTTTGTCACCTCGGGAAGAGGTGTTTTTTTATGGAAGAAGCAGAAACAACAGAAGAATACTCCGCCGACATAGAAATAAACAGCGATCCTGTCGAGGCGGGTTTTGATCATGGGCTCGCGCCCGAAGTTGCTGAATTTCAATTTTCATCCGTGGAAGAAATTGTCCAGACGCTGGATCAGGAGAAATGGGAAAAAACCGCGGCTTCTGCCGGTGGGGATTACCTCAAGCGGGATGGCCAAGAATGGGTTTATAAGGAAGGTCCTGGCAAGGAAACTTCCATCACGGCCCAGGTAATGGGAACTGAGGTTGGGCAGCGCCATACCCAAATTTTGGAAGGTCTGTATTCCAGCGGATTCGCCGTGTCGGAATATACTCAGGCAGACAAAGTGATGAGGGAAGTTTATTTTGCTGATGAGAAAGGACGAGTCAGTTTTGAGGTTTACTCCCGCGCGATTGAAGCGCATGAAGAATCCGATTTGCCCGAGGATTCTGTGAGTTTTTTGTCCCTGGCACAAGAGCAAGCCGCGGGTAAACAGCCTCAGGCACCGTCTGAGACCACGATTGTGATTGATTTAAATCAGGCGTTGGCTCCGGAACGAACTGCTGGCTCTGAACATGCGGCTCACGAATCCAATCAGGACCAAGAAGTCGTCACGCTGCAGCCAGACAATGCCGAGTATCCGATTTTCACGCAGCGTATGGTTTTGCAACCCACGGCTCAGGAATTGCCCGCAAATTCGGAAACTGCCGTGATTGCAAAGTCAGAGAGTCTTGTTGCAATCGACGAAATTGAAGCAACTGGCATCAGTTTGATTTTTGACAATGAAGCAAGTAACGACGTTGTACCCGCCAAAGTTGTGGATCAAGTTCCACCTCTTGCAGTAACACTGGAAACAAATATGATGGCTCGCTCAGAGCCGGTTGGGGCCGTCGTTGAAGTTATAGCTGAGCATCAAGAAGAACCGGCGATCGAGAAACTAGTTGAAGCCACTGAACAGGCATCCGGAATTAGCATTGAGCCTGCTCTGGCCGAGCCAGCAGCCGTGCAACAAATAGAAATTCCACAACCGCAAGAATCAGAGGTCGCGGATGAAATTTCAATTGAATCAAAACCTGCAGGTGCGCCAACTGAACAGATGGATCTAGGCTTGGCCGCTGAGCCGGAATTTACCGAGCCGCTGCCAGCCGCCCAATTGCCGGACGCGGAAACAGTTTTCCAAGCCCAACCGCTGGAATCTATACAGACTTTTGTTGTAAATTTTGAACAACACTCTGAACCCGAGCCGGAAGAAATGAAATCAGAAGCAAAGCTGGAGACGGCCCTTGAGCCTGTCATCAAAGATCCGCGGCCAGTAGATATAATCGCGATTGCGCCGGCTGAACAAATTATAAAGGAGGCGATAGAACCTGCTCATATTCCAGAAACAACTATTGAACCGTTACGACGGGTTGAATCAAAACAGGAGAATACAATCGTTTCGCCGACGACAATCGAACCGCTGGAACAGCCGGAAGCCCGGATTATTTTGTCCGAGCCAACGGTTGTTGATTCTGAAATAGTTATGGCTATTGCTGAGTCTGTTCAGGTAACTCAAATAGTTCAGCCAGTTGAATCAAAAGCGGCAGAGCGATTGGCGATTGATGCCCCTGCGTCGGCCGTTTTGGAAACACAACCGGCCGCCGAGCCGGCTGTTACAGATTTGTTAGCAGACCTAGGTCGGGCCGATAGTGCGCCGAGAGCAACTTCGGGGATTGTCAGCCGAACCACCCACGAACCGGTCAGACTTGAATCCTTTCGGCGGGTCCTGATGCCGATTGATCGTCCGCAAGCGCGTATTAATATCCACAGTGAGCCTTTGGCGAGATTAATCGAAATCAAACCCGTTCTAGTTCCCTTTCGAGATTTTGAACAGACAAAAACTGTCATACGGCAAGAGTTAAGGGTTGCTTCTGCTTCCTCGGTTATTTCCGCACCGCAGCGACAAAGTTCGACTTCGGAATTGGTTAAGCCAGCCAGCACGTTGGCCCGGCCCGAAAGAATTCAGTCGGCGCCTGCGCCGGAATTCCGAGTTATCCAGGCCGCTGACCGGCAATTCCAATCGCGTGAATCCATATTGATTCCGGAAAGCAAACAAAAACCAGTTGAAGCCAGAGTGACCGACATCTCCGAAATGCTGGCTCAGAGAGCACCCGTGAGACAGGCTGCACTGCCTGTCGAGAGGATAATTTCCAAACCAAGCCCAACCGCGAGACCGATCATCCGTCCGGCGGCAGAGGAGCCGCAACCACGATCGGAATCTGTGATCGAAGCTCAATCGCTCAATCGAGTCATTTTTAACGCCCGCCGACAAAGCGAGCCGATTATCGAATCGCCCGTGATCCGTTTTAATAACGAGCAGGCTGTCCGCAAGGACGCGGCAAAACCCGAGCAACTGAACCGTAGCGGGCAAACCGGCAATTCAAACTTCAATGAGGTTGTGATTGATGAAACCGAGCCGGAATTAATTGCCCAGGCGGCCTAATCTAAAACCCCATGAATCCCGTTAGAAATTTAGCCCAGCAAGTATCAAGCTAAATAACACTAAACGGGCTGATTACATAAAGATTTCGGATAGTTAATAATCATATTTCTAACAGGATGAATGAATTCAGTAAGTTAATTTATTACGATCTGGCCCTCGAAGCCCAGAATGGCCGCCTGCCGGAAATTGTCGGCCGTGCAGATGAAATGCTACGCCTGAGCCGGATCGTTGGCCGGCGCATGGATAACAACGCGCTGATTGTGGGACCGAGCGGAATCGGCAAGACGATTTTTGTCCATGCCTGGATCAAGCAATTGGCCGGCCAGAAGAAAAATCTGAAGTTCTTGCAAATTGAGGGGGAGTCGTTTTATTCCCTAGGGACGCCGGGGGTGGCTTTGCATCGATACAAGGAAGCTTTGGAAGGTTTGCCGGCTTCAGTCCTGTTTATCGACAATTTTGGCTCGCTGGTTCAAAACAAGCCGGTGCTGTTTCAGAACCTGGGCCGCCTGCTTAGTTCCACCGTGGAGCGACCGGATGTTCATGTCGTTTTGGCGATGGAGCCGCACGAGCAAAAATGGATCGAAAATCAAGACGCTGGCTGGCTCAAATCTTTTGAAGCGTTAAATTTGAAAAACCAGCCGTTCGCGGAGCAAATGGCGATTCTGAACTTTCATCTCAAGAAGATCAAAACCCGCGCCACGGTGGGGCAACCGGCTCTGGAAGCGATTGTTAAATTCGTGGAGCGCTTTCCGGCCCTCGGCCAATTGCCGGATGGCGCAATCAAACTTTTGGATGAAAGTTTGAGCTCGGTTCGTGGCAGCCTGACGGAAGCTGAAATTCGGCACGTGGTCTCGGATAAAATCAATATTCCGCTTAATCAGTTACAGACTAACGAGTTGGAATTGCTAAAAGGACTGGAAGCTCGCATGAATCAGCGGGTGATTGGCCAGGACAAGGCGATCGGCAAAATCGCGATGACCATCCAGCGCGCCAAACTCGGTTTGCGCAACCCTAACCGGCCGTTGGGCTCGTTTTTGCTCCTGGGCCCTTCCGGCGTGGGCAAAACCGAGACAGCCAAAGTTCTAGCTGAGCAAATATTCGGCCGCAAGGAAAGCTTTGTTCGGATCGACATGTCGGAATTCGGCCAGGAACACACAGTCCAGCGCCTGATTGGCGCGCCGCCAGGCTATGTCGGTTATGACGCGGGCGGGGGCCTGACCAACCCGGTCAAAAACGAACCTTACAGTCTGGTTTTGCTCGATGAAATTGAAAAAGCTCATTCCAAGGTTTTTGATATTTTTTTGCAAATCCTAGATGACGGCCGGCTCACTTCCGGCCAGGGTGAAACCATCGACTTTACTCAGACCGTTCTAATGGCCACATCCAACCTCGCGGTTGGCGACATTATCAAAGGTTTTGAGGATAACTGCGACATCCACAGTGAAGAGTTTTTGAAGTCCAAAATTATCCCCGTTTTAACTCAGGCATTCCGACCGGAATTTCTTAACCGGTTCGACAGCATTATTGTTTTTAAGCCGCTGGATTTGGACAATCTGGTTAGAATCGCGCAGCTCGAAATCCAGAAAATTGAAGAGCGGGTGAAAAAACACAAGATCAAATTCTCCATCGACCCCGCCGTTTTGCGCCGGCAGGTGGCAAAATTTGTCGATTATCGCTTTGGCGCCCGGCCAATTAAGCGATTTATCGAGGAAACTTGCGAAACCTTGGTCACTAAAAATCTATTGAAATAGCCTTATGACAGAGCAACAGATTAAAACCATGTTTGCCGAACGGAGAAAACTGGCTGAATCGCTCGAAAGCCTAGTCTCTTTGAATTTTTACGACAAAATGAAAAAGAAAATTGCGGACGAGGAAAAATCCCTCCTGCAAATATTCAACCTGATCGATAAGTGCCGGCAGAATTTGAATCGCTATACTTTTGTTTTGGATCAGCAGTATTTTGACCAGAAATTTTTAAGCAAATACATTGACTAAGATGGCCAATATCACGATCGGCAAAAATCTGTATCGCGGCCGTGAAACCCCCATTTCATTTGGCGGGGCGGACCGGCTGCGGCATATGTATATGATCGGCAAAACCGGCGTGGGCAAATCCACGGTTTTCCAAAACATGTGCCTACAGGATATTCTCAACAGCAGCGGTGTTTGTTTCATTGATCCTCACGGGGAATCGATTGACTGGCTGCTGTCGCAGATTCCCGCCAATCGGCTGGAAGATGTGGTTTTGTTCGATCCTTCGGATGCCGAATTCCCCATGGGCCTCAATTTGCTTTCCGGCAAAGATGAACAGGAAAAGGATTTCCTGGTTTCTGAGTGCATCCAGATTTTCTACAAAATGTTCGACCCACAGCGCACGGGCATCATCGGCCCCCAGTTTGAGCATTGGCTGCGCAATGCGGCCCTGACCGTCATGGCCGGATCCGAGGGCGGTAGCCTAGTGGAAATTCCGAAGCTGTTTGTGGACAAGCAGTTTGAACTGCATAAGCGCAAGCATTTGAAAGATCCCATCGTGCTCGAGTTCTGGACCAAACAAATGGCCAAGACCGCGGAATTTCACCGCAGCGAGATGCTGAATTACTTCAGTTCCAAATTCGGCCATTTTCTCAATAACGAATTGATGCGAAACATTTTGGGCCAGCGCACCAATAGCCTGGATTTTGATTATATTATCGAACACGAAAAGATTTTACTGATCAATTTATCCAAAGGCAAGATCGGGGAGACGAATGCGCAGATGCTGGGCTTGGTGATCATGTCCAAACTCCAGGCCGCCATTATGAAACGGGCACGTCAGAGCGAATTGAGCCGGACGCCGTTTTATCTGTATGTCGATGAGTTCCAAAATTTGGTGACGGATACGTTTGCCAGCTTGTTGAGCGAATCCAGGAAATACGGGCTGGGCATGCATCTGACCAACCAGTATTTTGCCCAATTGCCGGACGAGGTACGCGACGCCATTTTGGGCAATGTCGGCACTATGGCGGCGTTTGCCACGGGCGTGGAAGATGCGGAAATTTTGGCCAAGGAATTCGCGCCATTTGTTAAGGACGATTTTATCAACCTGGAGCGATATAACTTTTACATCAAACTGATGGTCAACGGCAAGACCTCGGAAGCCTTTTCCGGTATGAGCCTCGCCCCGGCCAAGATCAAAGATAAGAATTTTGCCCGCGAGATCGTCATGGTCAACGAACTGGCCTACGGCCAGCCTAAACTTTTGGTCGAAGAGAGAATCAAGCAGGCGCTGCGTTAAAGTGGTATAATTAGTTGGATTAGCGCCAGCGTAGCTCAGCTGGTAGAGCAATGCTTTCGTAAAGCAGAGGTCGTCGGTTCGATCCCGACCGCTGGCTCCAGTAAATATTTCATTTATTTAAAGAGCGGACTCGCGGAAACTTGCTTACACATGACCGAACTACCCCATGTGAACAGCCATTCCGGATCTTATTTTGTTATGGTAAAAATTTTGGAGGTTGCGAGTTTGTCGTAGCCGTCGTTTGAAAACAATCGAAATTCATAGCTACCCGGGGTTGCTACTGTGAAGGTGCATGTACCCTTCGATCGTGGAGTTGCCCCGGCGGTTGCAGTACATGAACTCGTATACTGCCAGCTAATATAGGCTGTATTATCATTAGAGGAGGGGGTATAAAGGCCAATCCAATCGGTAACTGATGGAGCGTTGGGTTGAGTGAAAGTTACCGTTATCGGTGCTCCCGCCTGAGCAGAGAGGGTACTGAGAGAAAGAGTGGGGACTGGGGAAGGGGTGATCACTTGCTGAGAAGCAGTATACTGATAATCCACGAATGTCCAACTTCCGTTAATCAAAGACCATAATCTTACGTAAATAGGGGCTCCGTTTTGAGGTATGCCCGAAACGGTAACTGAAGTATCAGTCCCCGTGCTTTGCGCATAGATATCACCCCACGGATCTTTACCCAGAGAATCAAGCGTGGTTCCAACACCAAGCCAATATTCCGACACACCTGTTCCAGCTGACCAGGAGAAGGTGGTCTGCGGGCTGATGACAGAATTCGCGACAGGACTGGTCATTTTTGCTAGGTCTAGGCGAGGAGTACTTTTAGTAGAAGCTGTATACTGGTAATCAACGTAATTCCACGCTCCGGAGATCAAGGACCACAGCCTTACGTAAATGACAGCACCATTTTCAGGTATGCCCGAAACGGTAACCGAAGTATTAGTTCCTGTGCTTTGGGCATAGATATCGCCCCACGGATCTTTGCCGAGGGAATAGAGTGAGGTTCCAATGCCCAGCCAATATTCCGACACACCTGTTCCAGCTGACCAGGAGAAGGTGGTCTGCGGGCTGATGACAGAATTCGCGACAGGACTGGTTATTCTTGCTGAGCTTGAGTCAGGAAACGAAACATCAAATACTATTTTATTATCGTCAGCACTTATTACCGGACCAATTTGAATACCTCGCTTAAAATCCCAGAAGACAGCCCCACCGGTGTTCAAAGTCACACCGACAAAACTGTCATTGTTGGGCGTAGCGTCTAGTAGACGAGTATAGATAGCGACCAGGCGGCTGCGTTCATCATCTGGAATCCAATTTATAAAGAGACCCCGTTGAGCCGAAGCTGGGAGCTTGATATCGAACCCCACAGCTTTTCTGTACTCAAGATAAAAAGGGTATTCACTAGTGCCAGGCTGTCTCACCTTGGCGATTTGGAAACCAGTAGAGTCCCCGAGGTGGTTGAGGATGTAGCGACCAGGCACAGTGATATCAAGGACGTTTGAAGGATTCACCCAACCCAAGAATTCTTTGAAGGCAGCGTTAAAATCAAAAGTGTATATCGGGTTACCCATGACATCATAAGAATTTCCATATTCCTCATGCCGACAGTCAGCTCCATAGAGTGGATCCTGCCCTAATCCGCAAAACCAGCTACCTGCATGAAATACTCCGAGGTTGTGCCCCAACTCATGGGCAATTACGTATTCAAATCGAGATAGTGGAGGAGCAGAGGTGTTCGTAAGCGCGGGTAATGAATGGAACCATGTGAAAGGCCTAGAATAGCTTTGACCGTTTATTATCAAGGGTTCCGAACCGCTACCAATAGTGGCAAAGCCATCAATTGTTGGGCAAGGAAAGTTAGTCATGACCATGATCATTTGATAATTCGATACATTGATATTATTCTCCTGGATAATATCCCTGACTGATTTGACACCAGGCGGAGCAAAAGGGTTGGGATTAATGAACGGTTGACAATAATATTCACCCAGACTACTTCCCCTTACCGGAATGGTGTACCAACCGTATGCGTCAGCACTAAAGGAAATTTTTTGATTTGAGGCTTGGCGATAGAGCTTTTGCACATTGCCGTTAAGAATAAAATTTTGAATTTCTTCATCTGAAAATGGGGTAGCTGGCGAATCTAAGTAATTGACCAGTAATACCATAATCTTCTGATTCCCAGTTTGAGGAGTAGTGGTTGGCGCAGCTACAATCTGAAATGTATCAGAGGCACTAGATGCCACAACAATATCGTCCAATTGATAACCCGAAGCTTTGACAATCGTTCCCGATAGAACTGGAACCTCGCTGTCTAGATATAAATCGAGAGTTTTCCCATTCTGAGTTATCTGATAGCTGAAGGTAGATTTGTGTGATTTGAAATCATCACCATGTATAACATAAATCTTGGTGTTAATATTAACAGGGGTTTCAATGAGCTCGTTCTGGAGAGGAGACAGTGTGCCCTTTTTGCTTTGATCAATAACCGAACAGAGAAATGCACGAGGATTATTTTTGGCCAGTTTCAGCATCACATCTTTCCGGCTTTGAAGAGTTTTAACAGAAATTCCTGGAGTGACCTGGCCGTTAAGAGTCTGTGCTTGGGTTAAAATATTGCTTGTAACAGGATCAAAATTTTTACACCTTTCCTGGGGTGTTTGGGTACGAGAAATTTTGCTTTGTATTGGTGGCCCTCCTGCTGCGCTCATAACAGACGCGCTCAGAACAGAAGCGGTGTGATTTCCAGCAGGGAGAGGGATTCTGCTGACAAGAAAGGCGACAAACAGCAAGAATAAAACCTGCCCAATCTCTCGCAGCTGAGCTTGCAATCCCACTTTTTTAGGTAAATTTTCTATCTGCATATGAATATAGCATATCACGATCATTTCGCAATTACAAAGGGAGTAAGCAAGCGAGGGCGGGGCGGAATTCCTTATTGATTGGTTTATGAATAGTATTGAGTAGGCTAAGTAATTAAAGTATAATTAGATATAGGCCGAAGTAGCTCCCGCCCATCTTCGATGGGCGGGGCTCGCCTCACTTTATGAGGCGGCAGCTGGTAGAGCAATGTTTTCGTAAAGCAGAGGTCATCGGTTCGATCCCGACCGTCGGCTCCAGGAAGTCAAGACCCCGGTTTTTTGCCAGTCTTGCCAATTGGGCAATTTTTTGTTAGAATTTACGCGCTTTACTATGGAAAACTCTAAAAATCCTTCAGAAACCGAAATCGACAAGAAAAAAACCCTCGACAAGTGGGAAGTGGTTGGTTTCGCCTGGGAATTGGGCTATATTATAGCCTTGCCTCTGGTTATTTTTGCGCTGGCTGGCAAATGGGCGGATGCCAGAATGGCTAACGACACACCATGGATAACGCTGATTGGAATTTTTCTGGCAATTGGCCTGACAACAGTTTGGTTGACCCAACGATTAAAGAAATACATAAAAAAGTAACATGATATTTGCGATCCCGCCCTTGGTGGCGGAACCAATTTTTCATATCGGCAGTTTCCCGGTGACCAATGCCTATATCAATTCCTGCATTGCGGTGGTGTTTTTTCTGGTCGCCGGATTTTTTCTACGAACCAAGACTGCGCTCATTCCTCGCGGCTTTCAAAATTTTGCCGAAGCCGTGTTGGAATTTTTGCTCAAGTATGTGGATCAAGTGACGCACGACAGGCGCAAGTCCATGAAATTTTTGCCGATTGTCGGCGGGATCTTTTTATTTATTTTGTTTTCCAACTATTTGGGCCTGCTGCCCGGAGTGGGCTCGATCGGCCGCTACCTTTCGGTCCATGGCGAAACCGAACTCGTCCCCTTGTTTCGATCGGCTAACTCGGATTTGAATCTGACCCTGGCCATGGCCGTGTTCGCCGTCTTTTTCTCTCATATTTTAGGCATTGTCGCCATCGGATTTTTCCGCTACGCAAACAAGTTTATCAAAATCGGGGATGTGGTCAAATCATTCAGCCACGGCGGAATCAGCATCATGACCGCATTCATAGAATTTGGGGTTGGGCTTTTGGAAATTGTCTCGGAAATCGCCAAACTCGTCTCCCTATCCTTCCGGTTATTCGGGAATGTTTTTGCCGGAGAAGTCTTGCTCACTATTATGGCTGGATTGTTCGCTTACTTCGTGCCGCTACCGTTTATTTTTTTGGAATTGATAGTGGGCTTAATTCAAGCCGTGGTCTTTGCCATGCTGACCCTGGTTTACCTGACCATGGCCACCGCCGCGGTGCACGAACCCGCGCATCCCGCCTCCGCTGAAGCTTCGGCGGGCAGGTAAAGAGTTTGGGCTACAGCGACCAAAAGCCTGCTTGTCGGCAGGCAAGTCGAATTGGTCTCTGTTTCTAAACTTTTATGAGACGACTTTAAACAACCATACAGTCGAGCTCAAGGGAAAGAAACACTATGGAACCGGAAGTAATAAAAGCTGTGGCCAAAGCCTTTACGATCGCCATTGGCGGCATCGGTCCGGCCTTGGCTGTCGGGAGAATCGGCGCTAAAGCTATGGAATCAATCGGCCGCAACCCGGAATCAACGGACAAGTTATTTGTTCCGATGTTGCTGGGCATGGCGTTTGCCGAAGCCATTGCCATTTACGCCTTGGTTATAACTTTCATTTTGTAAAGCGTTGAGCGTCGAGCGTGCAGAGTAGAGTTCTGCACGCTACTCGCTGAACGCTGTACGCTATTAATTTATTTTATGGAACAACAATCATTACTCGGGACCTTGGGGTTAGACTGGAAATTGTTTTTGGCGCAGCTGGTTAACTTCGGCATTGTGCTGTTTATCTTTTGGAAATGGGTGGTCAAGCCCCTCGGCGCAACGCTAATCAAGCGGCAGGAGCGGATCGAACAAGGGCTGAAGAATGCCGACCGCATGGATGATGAGAAAAAGAAATTCGACGAATGGAAGCAAGCGGAAATGAAAAAAGTCCGCACCGAAGCGGATCACGTCCTGCGCACGACCACCGACACCGCCAATCAGATCAAGCAGGATACAATCGTGGATGCTCAGAAACAGGCTGCCAAGGTGACGGAACAGGCAAAGGCTTCGATGGAATCGGAAAAATCTCAGATGCTGAAGGAAGCCAAACAGGAAATCGCGACCCTGGTCGTGGCAGCGACGGAAAAAATTCTGCGCGGCAAACTGGACCCAAAGAAAGATCAGGAATTAATTGCCGAGAGTGTCAGGAATATAAAATAATGTCTTTGCGAGGAGTCCCGCCAACAGCAATTTTATATCAAATAGTCGAAGGCGGGCCGACGAAGCAATCTCACCCACGAGAAGAGATTGCTTCGCGAGCGCCGAAGCTAATTCTAATTATAGCGCCCGCTCGCAAAGACGAACTTACATCTTATGAAATATACCCCCAAACAATACGCCAAGGCCCTCATGGATGCGATCCAGGAGACCAATCCCAAAGACCAAGAGAAAGTTCTGGATAACTTTGTTAAACTCTTGGTCGAGAACAACGATCTGCGACTGTTCGATCAGATTGCCGGAGAATTCCACAAGCTGGATCTGGGACGACAGGGAATCAGGCAGGCGGAAGTGAAATCCACTCACCCGCTGACGAAAGACAACGAGAAAGCGATTCTGGAGGAACTCAATAAACTGGCCAAAACCAAGATTGAGCTGAAAACCGAAATAGACGAGCGATTAATCGGCGGTGTCGTAATTCAGATGGACGATCAGCTAATCGACGCCAGCGTCAAAAACCAACTGGAGCAATTAAGAAACAATTTAACGCAATAATATGGCAGATATAATCACACAACTCAAAAGCCGGATTGAAAGTTTCAAAGCCGAAGCTAAGCTGGAATCAGTCGGCACCGTCCTCTCCGTCGGCGACGGCATTGCGAAAATTGCCGGCTTAAGTCAAGTTCGGGCATCAGAAATGTTGGAATTTCCCAATGGTGTTCTGGGCGTGGCCTTAAACTTAGAGCAGGATTCCATTGGCGCGATTTTGCTCGGTGATGATTCTGCCATTAAAGAAGGCGACAAGGTCAAATCCACCGGCCGGATCTTATCCGTGCCAGTTGGCGAAGGTCTTATCGGCCGCGTAGTCAATCCTTTGGGTCAGCCGTTGGATAACAAAGGGCCGATCTCCGCCAAAGGCGGATCCCTGCCGGCCGGGCAGGCGGGCGCCTCCGGCGGAAAAACTACCTTAGATTTTTACCCGGTCGAAAAAATCGCTCCGGGCGTCATGGAGCGAAAAGGCGTGCATGAGCCGCTGCAAACCGGCATTAAGGCCATTGATGCCATGATTCCGATTGGTCGCGGCCAGCGCGAGCTAATCATCGGTGACCGCCAGACCGGCAAAACCGCAATTGCGATTGACACGATCATCAACCAAAAAGGCAAAGACGTGATTTGCATTTACGTCGCCATCGGGCAGAAGGAATCCAAGATCGCCCGCATTGTCAGCGAACTCCAAAAACAAGATGCTTTAGATCATACGATTGTCGTCGTTGCCGGCGCCTCTGATCCCGCGGCGCTTTCGTATATTGCGCCGTTTGCCGGCTGTGCCATGGGGGAATACTTCATGGATAACAAGAAGCATGCTTTGATTGTTTACGATGATCTTTCCAAACACGCTGTGGCTTACCGTGAAATTTCGTTGTTGCTTCGTCGCCCACCGGGTCGCGAAGCTTATCCCGGTGACGTGTTTTATCTGCACTCCAGACTTTTGGAGCGCGCCGCCAAGCTGTCCGACAACAAAGGCGCCGGTTCCCTGACTGCTCTGCCGATAATTGAAACGCAAGCCGGGGACGTTTCCGCCTATGTGCCGACCAACGTTATTTCCATCACTGACGGCCAGATCTTTCTGGAAACGGATTTATTCTATCAGGGCATCCGGCCGGCTCTCAACGTCGGTATCTCAGTTTCCCGTGTCGGCTCGGCTGCGCAAATCAAGGCGATCAAGAAAGTCGCCGGTAAACTTCGTTTGGATCACGCGCAATATCGCGAACTCGCAGCTTTTGCTCAATTTGCATCTGATTTAGATCCACAAACTCGCGCTCGATTAGAACGAGGACAGCGCATCACCGAAGTCTTAAAGCAAGATCAATACAGCCCCTTGGCGGTTGAACACCAGGTGGCGATTATTTATGCGGCCACGAATGGTATGCTGGACGATGTGCCGGTGGATAACCTTCGCGACTTCGAAGCCAAATTTCATAAATTCTTGGACATTCAGAAAAAAGATCTATTAAAATTAATCGCGGACAAGAAGGAACTGACCGAAGAGGTCGAAGGACAATTAAAGAAAACGATCGAAGAGTTTAAAAAAGGGTACAGCGTGTAGCGTAGAGCGTGCAGATCTCTACCCTCAACGCTCAACCCTGAACGCTATCTATATGGCAACTAATTCCAAAGAAATTAGACGACGCATCAAATCGACGCAATCAATTGCTAAAATCACTAAGGCAATGGAATTAGTATCGGCCGCAAAAATGCGCAAAGCTCAATTGGCGGCCCAGGCCAGCCGGCCGTATGCGACTTTGTCAGCGGAACTCTTGCAAAATATTGCCGCGCGCACCGGTCAGATCAATCATCCGTTGATGAGGCAAGTTGTGAATGGTAAGCCATCAGATAGATTTAGGGCTTTGGCTATTGTAATAACGTCTGATAAGGGTTTGGCTGGTTCTTTAAATACGAACATAATTAATAAAACTATTGAGTTAGTCAAGATTGTTAGAAATGAATTTAGAGTATTTAAGTCAGGAAATGATGAATTAGACAGAGTCCATACCGCTGTAGGGGTAACAGAATTTATAACTATTGGTAAAAAAGCCACGGAAGCTATCAGAAGATTTAAAGATGCTAAGATCATTGCGACCTTCCCCGGTAAAGACAAAGTCATCACTTCCGCCGACTCCAAGCCGATTGCGGAAATCGCCATGAAGGAATTCGCGGCCGCGGTTTACGAAAAAGTTTTTGTAATCTATCCCCAGTTTATTTCGACTCTGGTGCAAAAGCCGAATATTCTGCAATTGTTGCCCTTTGAGAGCGCGGAGCGCCGAGGGGTGAGGGATGAGGGTAGAGAGTTTCTGTTTGAACCCAGTCCGGGCGAAGTTTTGGAAAATCTGATTACCCGCGCCGTCGAATTCTCGATTTACCAAACACTTGCCGAGGCTGCAGCGTCTGAGCATTCAGCCCGGATGGTCGCTATGCGAAACGCCAATGAGGCCGCCGGCGAATTGATTGATGACCTGTCACTCAGTTACAACCAGGCGCGCCAAGGCGGAATTACCAGGGAGCTGTCGGAAATTTCAGCAGCGAAGCTAGCGATGGAGGGATAGTTTATGAAAACAATAACATTTAATGAACTAAAAAAAGAGGAACAGGAATTGCTCTTGAAGGCTAAAGAAGCCGCGAGTCATTATTATAATCTCAAAGGAACGCATTACGTTGGTTCTGCGATGCAAACTCAAGACGGCGCGATATTTCAAGGCTCGATTGTTCGAAGATCAGCACCCAGTTCTACTACTTGTTCCGAGCGCATGGTGATAGACCATGCAATATATGCTGGTAAACGAGATTATAAAATTTTAGCTCTTATCGGTTTTAATATCGACAAAAGCCCGAACAATCCGGTTTTCCCTTGCGGCCCGTGTCGGCAAATTATTTCAGATTATTACGATAACGCTCCGTCTGGCAGCATTCTCGTTTCGAATCACGATATGTCGGAAATCATACGAACAGACATTCAAGAATTGCTTCCAGTGGCATATAAATAAACTTAGTCTTTGGTCGCCGACGAAGCAATCTCACCCACAAGAAGAGATTGCTTCGCGAGCGCCGAAGCTAATTCCAATTAGAGCGCTCGCTCGCAAAGACATTAAAGCTTAGAATTAATCATTGCATTATGAATAAAGGAAAAATTACACAAGTTATCGGAGCGGTTGTAGATGTGCAATTTGAGAAAGAATTGCCCGCACTTCGCAATGCGCTGGAAGTGCAATTCGATGGCCGAACATTGGTTTTAGAAACCGCGCAACATATTGGCTCCGGTCAGGTGCGAACCATTGCTATGGGCGCGACTGACGGCCTTCAGAGAAATTTGGAAGTTGTTGATACTGGCGCGCCGATTTCGGTTCCGGTGGGCAAAGAAACTCTGGGCCGCATGTTCAACGCCTTGGGTCAGCCAATTGATGACAAACCCGAAGCCAAGACCGAGAAGCGCTACCCGATTCACCGGCCGGCTCCGGATTTCGCCAAGCAATCCGGCAAAGTGGAATTGTTGGAAACCGGAATCAAGGTTATTGATTTGATCGCGCCGATTGTAAAGGGCGGCAAAGTCGGTTTGTTCGGCGGTGCCGGCGTCGGCAAGACCGTTATTATCACTGAACTGATTCGCAATATCGCATCCGAGCATGGCGGCGTCTCGGTGTTTGCCGGAGTCGGCGAGAGGTCCCGCGAAGGCAATGACTTATACAAGGAAATGCACGAATCCGGAGTTTTGAACAAAACGTCCCTGGTTTTCGGCCAGATGAACGAGCCGCCGGGCATCCGCGCTCGCGTCGGCCTGACCGGCGTCACTTTGGCTGAATATTTCCGCGATGAGCAAAAACAAGACGTGTTGCTGTTTATCGACAATATTTTCCGCTTCACGCAAGCCGGCTCCGAGGTTTCGACTCTGCTTGGCCGCATCCCATCTGCCGTCGGCTACCAACCAACGCTCGCTACCGACATGGGCGCCTTGCAGGAGCGCATTACGTCCACCACGGAAGGTTCGATTACTTCCGTGCAGGCTGTGTATGTTCCGGCGGATGATTTAACCGACCCGGCGCCAGCCACGACCTTTGCCCATTTGGATTCCACTGTTGTATTGTCGCGCGCATTGACTGAGCTTGGAATTTATCCAGCCGTCGATCCTTTGGATTCCAGTTCCACAGTTTTGGATCCAAACGTGGTCGGAGCTGAACACTATGGTGTGGCTCGCGGTGTGCAGAAAGTTTTGCAGAAATATAAAGATTTGCAGGACATCATCGCCATCCTGGGCATGGAAGAACTTTCCGCCGAAGACAAAACCACGGTCCAGCGCGCCCGCAAAATTCAACGCTTCCTGTCGCAGCCATTCTTCGTGGCCGAAGTCTTCACGGGCCGGTCGGGCAAATACGTTAAACTGGCCGATACGATCAGGTCGTTCAAGGAAATTCTGGATGGCAAGCATGATGACAAGGCCGAAGATGCGTTCTACATGGTCGGCGCGATTGATGAAGTAAAATAAGCGTAAAGCGGGCAGGGTAGAGCGTGTAGACGCTCAATGCTGAACGCTCAACGCTGAACGCTGCACCCTTATGATTAAATTTAAAATAGCCACACCGGAAAGAGTCCTATTTGACGCTGAGGTCGAGTCTTTGACCTTGCCCACGCAAATGGGTGAGATTACAATCCTACCCAATCATATTCCGCTGATTGCCAACCTTGATCACGGTGAGATCCGCTGCCAAGTCGCCAACAAGCGGGAATTTTTTGCCGTATCCGGCGGGGTGATCGAAGTGCGCAAAAACCACGAAGTGGTGGTATTGGCGGACACGGCAGAATTCGGGCATGAAATTGATCTTAAGCGCGCGGAGGAAGCCCGGGATCGCGCCAAGCTGCTCATGTTAGAAAAAGCTGGCGAACCAGAGGCCTTCCAGGAAGCCGCTGCGTCTTTTGGTCGCAATCTTGCGCGCATCAAAGTCGCGCATAAACATCGCACTCACAAACACCCGCATGTTGAGTCGTAGGATTGACAAAATCACAAAGTAGGAGTATAATATATAGATATTTATGAATATATCATTTGCCCAGATTAACGCTTACAACTACCGAACTTCCTAAGCAGAAGTCCGGTTAAGTTTATTTAAACTTTTTAAAACCGCCCTTCTGCTGGGCGGTTTTTTATATTGTCTGATTTGTCTGTTGAACGGAAATTGTTCTGTTCAACAATCCGGACCATCCAAACGCGACTTTACCAGGATGCTCTATCCAAGCGTGATGTGACCGCTGTAATACCAGACCAAGGTGATCAATCGCGACTAGACGATTTGATTCAAGGCCTGTTGGGTAATTGCAACACTACCGGTCATCAGCACTTCCTGGAAAATGTCGCGATCAAATCCGGTTGCGCCGAAATCGTCCTGGGTTGTACCGACTTGCAGTTGGCTTTCGCCTCAAACAAGCATTGCGTTGATAGCATGGAGGTATTGGCCGAGCATACTGCGGCTACTCTCCGATAGAAAATTTCGCCGAGGTCGTCATCGTGACGGCCCCGGCGTTTTTTCGTTTTGGCAAAAACTCCCATGATGAGTATGATGGTATTATTTGTTGGTAAAACGTCGCTCGTGACTTTAGTTCCGTAGTTGGTATAATAGTTATATGCAGAAACTGAAGTGGCAATATAAAACGGATCTAGAAAAGGCGGGGCTCAAAGTCGCGAAGCTTTTGCAACATGGATTAGCCCTCACCCCCTCGCCTCGTCTCGGACGAGTCGGAGCGGGTGGCCCCTTTCCCGAAAAGAGAAGCCACTTCCAAGCTTTTTGGGTTGGCGGGATTGTTCGGAATATGCTGATGAAGCGCGAATCGGACAATATCGACATTGCCACAGATGCCACACCGGAACAAATTGAGAAGATGCTAAATCAGGTGAAAATTAAAAATACCTCGGTTGGCAAGCAATTTGGCTCGATCCTCGCGATCATACATGGCTTTAAAATAGAAATTACGACATTCCGCGCGGAAGGACGCTACTCTGACAAACGCCACCCGGATGCGGTTGAGTTTATTCGTGATTATTTGCAAGATGCCAAGCGGCGCGATTTTACCATCAATGCGCTTTACTTTGATCCAACCACGAAAGAACTCTCTGATCCCACAATTGGGATTAAGGATTTAGGATTAAAGTTACTGCGATTCGTCGGCGACCCGAAAAAACGCATCGATGAAGATGCGCTGCGCATGCTGCGCGGGGTCAGGCTGGCGACTCAGCTCGGTTTTAAGCTGGAGAGAAATTCTTTTGCCGCAATCAAAACCCGAGCCAAATACATCCAGGGAATTTCGGGCGAGCGGGTTAAGGCCGAGTTGGATAAAATTTTACTTTCCAGGAACAGAGCCGATGGGATCAAGCTTCTGGATGATATCGGGCTTCTTAAATTTATAGTTCCCGAAAGCCAGGCTATTAGGGTTTTTTCCCATAAATCCAAATTATATCATCTGGAAGGGTCAATATTTGACCACACACTTTTGGCTTTGGGCAAGATCACTGAGCCGAATCTGGATTTGATTTACGCTATTTTATTTCACGATATCGGCAAGCCGCAGAAACAGCAAAAAGTTCTTAAAGCAGAGGGTTGGGTTATCTCAACCAAAGGACACGCCGCTACCGGCGCAAGCATATTTTTGGCATTTGCAAATAAGTTTAAGTTTTCCAAAACGAGCAGGGACAACACGGCCTGGCTGATCCAAAACCATATGCTGATGTTTGAGTTTTGCGATATGCGCCCATTCAAGCAACTGCAGCTGGCCTGGCATCCGATGTTTCTCTGGCTCCTGCGGCATTTTTACTATGACGAAGCCGCGACGAAGCGAAAGAATTATCTGGACGACCACCATAAGAAATATTTGAGATCGCTCAAAATCGGTAAAAGCCTGCTCCAAAAAATTGCCGACACGAAAGATTTGGTCCGCGTTTTGGCGAAAGGGGATTTGATCATGAAACATTCGGGCCTCAAACCCGGCCGTGACCTGGGCTCAAAGATTCAGGAAGTCAAAACGCAAATTGTTTTCGGGAAAATTAAAACCGAAGCAAATTTAAAGGAGTATCTTTCCGCAAAAATTGCCCAGGAGGGCTTGACAAACCACAGTAATACCTCTACGCTTTAAACAGACACTCATTATGAGTCGAACAAGAGACAAAATTTTTTCGTTCGGCGCAAGGAGCTTCTAAGCAAATGGCTAAGAAGAAAAAGGCCGCCAAAAAAGGAAAGAAAAAGGGCGGATCAAAAAAGAAAAAGCGAAGATAGGTGACTTACGTCCCATTAAAGGGTCAACCGTTGGTTGACCCTTTAAGTTTGGTGTGGTATAGTGATTCAGCTACAGGATTTCGATTTCTGAGGTGACATTAAGAAATCCGGATACCTGTTTTTTAAATGCTTTGACGCGGGGTAGAGAAATGGCATCTCGCAAGGCTCATAACCTTGAGATTGTGGGTTCGAGTCCCACCCCCGCAACCAAGAAAACATTGTTATTTACACGAACAGGACGCGCAGTGTCTGCCAACTGCGACGTGGCTGGGTAGCTCAATTGGTAGAGCGTGGGACTCATAAGCCCGAGGTAGTGGGTTCGAAACCCACCCCAGCCACCAATATGGGTCCGTGGTGTAGCCCGGTTAACACGTCTCCCTGTCACGGAGAAGATCGCCGGTTCGAATCCGGTCGGACCCGCCACAAAGAACGCTAGCAAAAGCTAGTGTTCTTTGTTAAAATAAGCATAATATGAAAAAGTTATTTCTGACATCCATTTTTGCCCAGGTTGCGGACAAGCTAGCGCCCCTTGTGCCGAATCCAAAAGGCATGAAAGCCGCGTTTATTCCGACGGCGCGGGATCCTTACGAGAAATCTCCGTGGGCGGATATTGATTTTCACAAACTGCAGGAAATCGGATTTGAAACCGCGATGTATGACATCAAGGGTAAAACCGAGGAACAAATATACAATGATTTGAAAAAGTTTGACGTGATTTTTGTTTGCGGCGGCAACACTTTTTATTTGCTTTACCATGCTCGGCAGAGCGGTTTTGACAAGGCGGTAATCAGGCTGATTAACGAAGGCAAGGTTTACATCGGTTCCAGCGCGGGGTCTCTACTGGTGGGGCCCAGTTTGGAACCCATAAAAAACCTCGATAAAATATCAGCCGCGCCGGAGCTAAAATCGCTGGTCGGTTTAAACATCGTGAATATTATCGTCTTGCCGCATTTTGATACGGAGAAATACCGCGAGCGCAACGAAAAAGCTTTGAGAGACTATAAGGACCAATTTAAAATGATCGCGATTAACGATGATCAGGCAGTGATAGTGGAAGGTGACAATTACAAAGTCGTTTAGGTTGACAAGGTTTTTTCGAGGGTTTAAAATTAAATTCCTATGTTGATAAGAAAATGCAATTTGTGCAAGAAAGTTATAAAAGATTCAAAAGACAGAATTGCAATCGGACGTGATTGGGATACTGAGGAATTTTGCCTAAATTGCGGTAAAAAGATGTTAAGCAAGCAAGGCCAGAAACTTATTATTCAATCAAAGTAAACATAAGAGGCTCCAGACTCTCGAGGCTTGGGCGAAAAAGTTTCCGACAAAACTGGCATCCCGCTTCCGGTTTAAATATGTATTTTAATATATACTTTGGCGGCACCTTCTTACTTAGGTGTTTTTTTGTTCACAAAAATGGTATAATGTCATAGATATGGCATTGAGATTTAAAACCTCGGACCCGTCCAAGCTTTTATCAGCTTTTAAAAAAGCTATTGATGATGGTCGTGTTGTTAAATGGTCGTACGATGAGGACGATGATTTTACACATACAGATGATCAATGGCAATTTCTTGCCTGGTTGAGGCCAAGAGAAACCAAAGACGGTCTAATCTTTAATATTATTAGTCCCAAGAATAAAACAGTTAGTTCGGAAGTTTATGCTATTTATCATGGTCGTTTTTTGGAATCTATGCTGGCCCATTGTGACTCATTATTTTCGAATGCAGACGCTACGGCCCTAGCGTCCAAAGAAGACTTCGTTTAATTTAAATATCAGTTTTGCAGTACAAAAATGGCCCCAAAAACTCATACTAAACCATTAAAAGTTTTTTATACCCCTTCTTTGCTCCCTGAAAGTAAAGACGAAAGTTTTAATTCCGAATATAATATTTTTCTCAAAACCGTTGAATCTGTTAACAATTTAAGTTTGTTATATGAAACTACGAGAGCTGGAGAAAAAGGTCCGGCATCCCATTCCCAACAAGATTTGTATAGGGCTATGTTAATTTTTGCGTGTGCTGGGTTAGATGTTTTTTTTAAAAAACTCATACAAACTAAACTTTCTAAACTAATCAATCATTCCGATACTGCCTCTCAAGAAGTTTTTAAAAACTGGATAGCAAACCGTCTGAAAAAACCCGAGGAACTTTTGAACACAGTTGCTCTGGCTTTAACCGACATAAATCCGAGAGAAACTTTCATAAAACAATATATCGAAAATATGACCGGTAATAGCTTACAGTCTTATCAGCAACTGTACATAGTATGTAATGCATCAGGCCTACAGACGAAAAAGATTTTAAAGGAAAAAGCTCTAGATGAAGCATTTTCGGTAAGGAATAAGATAATTCATGAAATGGACATTAATTCGTCCGAAAATCCTTCCAAGACTAAAGGTTATAGAACTAGAAACACGAGAACACGTCATGACATGGAAAAGCATACAAGAGTGATTTTAGATCTAATTCAAGACTCTTTTTCTGCATATAAAACTAAATTTAAAGAATTGAATATCGAAACAAAAAAAGAGAAAATTGAAAAAGCCCGTACCTAAACATACACTAAAGTTATGAACTCAACTTATTTAAACCTGGCAGTTATAATCGCAGGATTTGTTCTCCTCGGATTTTTACAATTCCGTAAAAAAGAAGAACCGAAGAAGGATGATGAAGCGCTCAAGGTCATGATGGAATGGATGAAGGAGATGAGACAGGCAACAGATAACAGTAAACAGACAACAGACCAAAATATCAAAGATCTCAACAAAGCCATCAACGAGCGGCTCGATAATGCCGGGCGGGTGATTGCAGGACTTTCCAAAGAACTGGGCGGCATGGCGCAGATCGGGCCGGACATCCGGAGACTGTCAGAAACCTTGGCGTCACCCAAAATGCGCGGGAACTTTGGCGAGGAAGTGCTGGAGAACATGCTCAATCAGGTTTTTCCCAAGGAGTTTACCAAATTCCAGTATCGGTTCAAAAACGGCGAAGTGGTCGATGCCGCTGTCAAAGTCGGGGAATTACTCCTACCGATCGACAGCAAATTCAGCATGGAGAATTACCGACTATATAAGGAAGCGAAAACTGACGAATCAATTGAAGAGCAAAAAAAACTTTTTCTAAAAGACGTCAAAAAGCGCGTGGATGAAATCCATAAGAAATATATCTTGCCGCAGGAAGGCACTTATGATTTTGCCTTGATGTTTATCCCAAGCGAAGGAATATATCTGGAAGTCGCGGAAGATTTACCGACCTGCAGCTATGCGCGAGATAAAAAAGTTGTCATGGTTGGGCCGAATACTTTATATCTGACCCTGCAAACGTTTTTGGTTTCTCTCCGCGGCCAACAGATCAACAAAGCGGCCCAGCAAGTTCTGGCTATGATTAATGGCATCAAGCAAGAGAGTGATAAGTTCGGCAAGGGTTTAGATACCATGGCCAATCACGTCAAGAATACGAATAACAGTATGGCGACAGTGATTGACGGTTACGTTAAATTGCGCGGCCAGATCGTGAACGCCTCGAATTTGCAATTGGATGTCGAAGCTGAGAAGTTACCTGAGCCGCCGCTGGATAAACTTCTTTAGGCTGTCATCCTGAACTTGTTTCAGGATCCAGTTTATCTTTAAATATTAATTATTGTTTAGATTCCGGATCGCGTCCGGAATGACAAAGGAAAACACATGAAAGCAGAGCAGAGAGTTGGGTTATTCGTAGATGTGCAGAATCTTTATTATACGGCGAGAAATGTTTACAATTCCCGCGTAAATTTTAACAATGTCTTGAAGGACGCCGTGGGCGACCGCCCTATGGTGCGAGCGATAGCTTACGGCATCAAAGCCGATATGCCCGAAGAAGGAACTTTCTTCGACGCCTTGCGCAAAGCGGGCTTTGAAGTAAAGCTCAAGGAACTCCAGACGTTTTACGGGGGTGCTAAAAAAGGGGACTGGGATGTCGGAATCGTTATGGATATTATCAAGCTCATCCCGAAACTCGATGTGGTAGTTTTAGCCTCTGGGGACGGCGACTATATCCCTCTTCTAGAATACTTACAAGTTTTAGGTGTCCGAGTAGAATTAGTTTCTTTTGGCAAATCAACATCTTCTAAAATGCGCGAACTGGTTGATTCTTACCTTGACCTAGACACTGATCCCCGGAAATACATGATGCCGATCCGGAAAGGGAATTCTCGACGCTAATTCAATGTTGATTCTTCTTACGATCATTTACAATTTAATGCTGCCATATTGGGATACGCTGAAAAAAAAACTTTTCCAAGATGGAATTTCTTCACTGACGATTATCCATGCGCCTACGCTCGCGGGTCATCCGATCGTAATTGCGGTTTTACTGGCCGCTGGACTCTTTGTACCGCCCCCTGATCCGTATTTTTATGTATTCTGGTTTGCCATGGTAGTTATGGCGGCAGCCGCACTGACGCTGAATATTTGGGGTCTGGTGGAAAGTAAGTTTTTTGCCGCTCAAATCCTCGGCAAGCTTGGGTTTGTGACTAGCAGTCTGGGAGCTATCTTCGTGATCGGTGAGCGCTTGCTGCCGATGCAAATGGCTGCACTCGGACTGGCTATTGTAGGGGTGGGGTTCTTTGTATGGCCGCAGAAACTATCGCGCGTAGACTTAGTTTGGGACCGGGGAGTATTATTTATGATCGCTTCGATAATCTTTTCAGGTTTAGCCACTGTGTTCTACAAGCTCGCTACTTTTCATACGCCTAATTATTTTACTTTTCTTTCCGGCCGGTTGATTGGGGACTTGATCGGATGGAGCTTAATATGGATAATTATTAGTATCTGGCCCTTACACCGAAACCCGGTCGTAGAGCTATTCCGTTGCTTCCGCACCTACACCGGGCTCGCCATGGTGATTGGTATGGCGACTTCCGCACTTTTACTCTCCTGGTTAATATACCAGCTACCCGTGACCACGTTCGCCATGCTGGGGACATTGACGATCCCAGCTGCGTATTTCTTAAGCCGTATAAAATATAAAGAACAAATAACTGTGCGGATGTGGAGTGGAACAATTTTTATCCTTGGTTCCTTGGTTTTATTTTTAATATAGGCGCTTGTAGCTCAGTGGATAGAGCGTTCCCCTCCGAAGGGAAAGGCCGTGCGTTCGATTCGCACCAGGCGCACCATAATTCCTATCAAAATAAGCACCGAACCTTAAAACCGATTCATTCGGTTTTAGTGTTGGGTGCTATATTTTGGAGAGGCTTATGCTTTCTTTGGTTCGCTTGTTGCGTTCGTTGTTTTACCGGGGCTGTACGCGCGAGCGCGCGCTGACAGCGATTTGCTGGGGCAGCGCCCTGGAGCCGCAGCGGGCAACAGAATCCACGGACTCGGTGTTTACCAACGACGTCTCGATTCTGCGCTACCGGCGGGTGGCTCAGGGCCGCTCGCTCACCGAGACGATTACTGTCAGCATCCGGGACCTGGGAGAATCCCTGGAGTTTATCGTCATTGGCGGCCAAACTGTCATCTGGCTGCGCGACGCCACCACTGACCGCAAAGGCCGGCCGGTAAATCACCCTGTTGACCAGGATTACTACCTGGATCAAATCTACAAGGCGGCCCACCGGGCAGTCAAACTGGAATATTGACCCTGCCTCTCGCGAGCGGCGGGGTTGACAGAGAGTCGTCTCCGTGGCAGGATATACAAAATAAGCTCGGGCAAACATTTCACTAAGGGGGACACATTGAGGCCATTTGGTTTTGACTCAACCACAATAAGCTATCCGACGGACGATCGTCGGGTGGAGGGCTGGGGATCGACCACAATCGGCGCCGACGTGGGTGAATTCGGGGCTCGTTCCCAAGCGCTCACAGCCGCGGACATCTCGAGCGAAGTCGCCATTCACGGCGAGCCGTCGGCGCTCACGACGCCAGCCGAACCGCTCGGATTCATCGACCTCGACTAGCGGCGCCGCCCGCTTGGGTAACTTTAGATAAGTTCTGCTTCACGCAGACGCTTGCCTAGAGTTACCCTCGTTTTTATTTGCCAATATATCGATAATCGCCTAGTATGTTGCTAATAGGGGCTAAGCTAAGTAGGCTTAGCTTTTAGATTTTCAAGGGGGAGTGACAGACATGACTTCAAGTTTGCTGTATGCGTTGATTTCCGTCAGCGTGAAAGACGGGATTGATCAGTTTGCCAGAAACCTCGTCGAACTGGGTTTTAGCATCATCTCATCCGGCGGGACCTACCGCTACCTCAAGGAGCATGACATCGCAGTCACCAGCGTCGAGGAGTTCCGTCAGACGTCGCTGATTCGCCGGCTGACGGCAGCCAACAATGCGAAGCCCGAACAGGAGCGCATTCCCGAACAGAACATCCATTGGGCCAGCCAGATTGCCGGCCAGCATGCTGAGATCCACGGCGTCCTTCTTGCCACCACGGCAATGGCTGACCAGCTGGAAGCGCTGGGGATGGTGAGAATCTCTCTCGTGTGCGTTGATTACTACGCCCTGCATGCCGAGCTCGAACGGCCTGACGCCACTATCGCCTCGATCATCGAAGCGATAGATGTCGGCGGGCCGACACAGGCTACGGCCGCCAGCAAGGGCGGACGCATCGTGGTTTCCACCCCGGAGGACCGGCAGGAAACCATTAACTGGCTCCGTGCTGGCCGCCCGAATGAAGAAGAGTTTGTTACTCGCAGCATCGCCAAAGCCCTGGCCAACAACCTGGCCTACTATGCCCCGCTGGTCGAACGTTTAAGCGGCGGCGACTATTCGGTGCTTGTCCTCGAGCGCGCCCAGAAGTTGGGCTACGCGGAGAATCGCTGGATGGGCGGCGCTGACTTGATGCGCCGGTTCGGTTCCAAGGATCGCGCAGCCAAGGGAGCACTGTCCACGTTCCGGCGCAAGGAAGGAAGCGAACCCGGATACATCAACTATACGGACGCTGACGGCGGTCGTCGACTGATTGCCCGCATCGAGAACTTCTACCGCAAGAACGGGCTGTCGATTCCCGCGATTGCCGTCGGACTCAAACACGGCAATCCGTGCGGTGTGGGCATCGCTGACTTCGATACTGGCGCGGGCATGCTTCGCGCCATTCGGAACATGGTCGCCGGCAATCCGGGCGCCTTGTTCGGCGGCACGGTCATGACCAACTTCGTCATCGATGACGAGGCCGCCGCGCTGCTGCGCACCTACCTCACGGGCAAGCAGAAGCGACCGATTGACGCGGTGTGGGCGCCGACAGTCACCGATTGTGCGGTCGCACAGCTCCGCCGGGTCAACAACCGGTGCCGGATGATGGTGAGTTCCAGCTTCAGCTATGGCACAACCGAGCTGAGCGTGGCCAAGCGCTTCCGGCAGTTGGAGGCGGACGAATTCCTTCGGCAAGGGCCGGGCGATCAGGTTTTCAACCTGAACGACCCACATCTGACGAAGCTTGGCCGGCTGACCAAGCGGCAGCGCATGGACATGCTGCTTGGCCTCGCCATCTGCGGCGCGGCCAATAGCAACACAATCGTGATCACCAAGAACGGCATGATGCTGGGACTGGGCTTGTGCCAGAACTCCCGGGTCGTGGCCTGCGAGCATGCGGTGAATGGTGCGCGCCGCTGCGGACACAACATCAGGGGCTCCGTCGCAGTCAGCGACAGCTTCTTCCCGTTCAACGATGGACCCAGAAAGCTCATCAGGGCCGGTGTGGGCGCGATCTTCGCTACGTCGGGTTCGCTCAACGACAAGGCCTTCCGCACGCTGTGCCGGGGCCGGAAGCGCCGCGTCAACGTGGTCATGGGTCCGGACGAGATGTTCCGGATGTTCTGCAAGCACTGACTCGCGACATTGCGGTCAGACTCTATTCGGGCTAGGGGTTCCACTGGAATCCCTAGCCTTTTTATTTGACGACACAACCGTAAGAAATTATAATAGTTACCTGCGCAAGGTTACTTCTTGATCCAGAGCCTATTCGCTTCCGGATATCGATTCCTGGAGTTGAGGGCCGAAAAGAGGCGTGTGGTGCGATAGCGCCAAATATGTCAGAGCCTGAACTAGACAGGTCGATAATCTGACAATCCTTCAGCGGTGGCGGTAAGGCCCAGTGAGCTTCCTCCACTCGGAGGTTAGCATCCCGCGGTAATTCCGCAGACATAGGATCGACTGAAGAAGCAAACCATGCCGCGCGGAGTCCTATTCCGCGTCTTGCCGGCCAATCTTCCTGGGCCGGAGTTGAGGCGATGGTATGACGACCGTCACAGTCTGGCGACTGTGGCCCAAACCTTCTTTCCTACTTGAGGGTGTGTCTGCCGAAAAAGCAGGGGTGATTGGAAGTTGAGTGGGCGGCGACGCACGGTCCTCGCATACTTAACGAACGATCGGCTGGACCTGTGCCATAACCCAGCCACCAAATTTATTGGGAGGAGAACTCGTCTTTGTCTCGGGGAAGGAAGAAGCTAACTCATCCTTCCCCGTCGTCGTTTTTAGGCCATTCTGGGGCCTCTTTTTATTTACCAAAAATGTTATAATAAACACATGAAGGCCGCAACTAAAACACAAACTGATTCCAAAACTTTAAATGGCTTAAATAAAGACCAAAGTAAAGCCGTGACGTTTGGCCAAGGTCCGCTTTTGATCATAGCCGGGGCCGGCACGGGCAAAACTACGGTTCTAACTAGGCGCATTGTCTGGCTGATCGAGCAGGGCTTGGCCAAGCCCGAAGAAATTTTGGCCCTAACCTTTACCGAAAAAGCAGCCAACGAAATGGAAGAGCGGGTCGACATGCTGATGCCACTTGGCTATTCCGATATTCAAATTTCCACTTTTCACGCCTTTGCCCAGAAAATTTTGTCCCAACACGCCCTCGATATCGGGCTGCCGGGCGATTTCAAGGTAATCACCGACACCCAAGCTTGGATGCTGATCAAAAAACACCTGTATGATTTTGATTTGGATTATTATAAGCCCGTGGGCAATCCCAATAAATTCATTCACGCCCTGCTCCGGCACTTTAACAAGGCCAAGGGTGAGGAAATCAGGCCGGATGATTATTTAAAATACGCGGAAGGGCTGCGGTTAAATTCAGATAGCGCTGAAATTAAAAAGAAAGCCCGGAAGAAAAAGACAGATCCTGAAGCAAGTTCAGGATTGCAGATTGACGCAGCTGAAGTGGCCAGGATTTTGGAAGTGGCGAATGCTTATCATAAATATCAAAAACTCCTGCTGGATGAGGGCCATCTGGATTTTGGGGATCTGATTAACTATGCCCTGAAGCTTTTTCGCACCAGGCCCAAGATCCTCGAACTCTATCAGAAAAAATTTAAATATATTTTGGTCGATGAATTTCAGGACACGGACCTGGCCCAATATCATCTGGTCAAAATACTGGCTTTGCCGGAAAACAACATTACCGTGGTCGGTGACGATGACCAGTCGATTTATAAATTCCGCGGAGCTTCCATTTCCAATATTTTAAAATTCCAGGAAGATTTCCCTAGGACCAAGGAAGTGACGCTGACCGAGAATTACCGCTCAACCCAAAAGATTTTGGATTTGGCTTACGGTTTTATCCAACAGAACAATCCCGAGCGTCTGGAAGCTAAGCTTAAAATTTCCAAAAAACTGACTGCCGGCACCAGCCTGTCCGGCAAGATCGAGGTTCTGCATGCCGGCAGTGTTTACGAGGAAGCCCGCCAGGTCGCGGATAAAATCATTGAGTTGGCCCAAAGTGAGCAATTAAATTTTAATGATTTTGCCATTCTGGTGCGGGCCAATGATTCGGCCGAGGCCTTTATTGCCGAATTGTCGCGGCGGGGCCTGCCATATATGTTTGTAGCCAACCGTGGCCTTTACAAAAAACCCCTGATTTTAGACATTCTGGCTTACCTGCGGCTCCTGGATAATTATCATGAAAGTGAAAATCTGTTTCGCGTGTTCAATTTGCCAAAATTTAAAATTCCGGACGAGGAACTGATTTTCTTATCGCAAACTGCCAGGCGCAAGGCGGTTTCCTTGTATGAAGCGGTCAAGGACAGCCACAACCTCAAGGCGCAGGATCTGCTTCGGCTCCTGGCCAAGCATGCGGCTGCGAGCCGCGACCTGCCTGTGGCTGAACTGCTGGTGAATGTCCTCCATGATCTGGAATGGACTAAAAATTTAATCGCCGACTCTGCCGCGAACGTAGAGAACCGCTCGCTCTTGGAGCAATTTTACCGCAAAGCGCAAAAATATGAGGAAGAGAATACCGACCGATCGCTCAAAGGGTTTATGGCCCAGATCCGTCTGGAAATGGAAGCGGGCGACCAGGGCGAGCTGGCATTTAACCCGGATGCCGGGCCGGAAGCGGTCCGGATCATGACCGTGCACTCTTCCAAGGGATTGGAGTTTGGCTGCGTCTTTGTGGTCAATATGGTGGATCAGCGGTTCCCGTCGCGCGCCCGATCCGAACAAATCGAGATTCCGCCGCCGTTGGTCAAGGAAATTTTGCCGGAAGGGGATGCGCATTTGATGGAGGAACGCCGTCTGTTTTATGTGGCGGCTACGCGCGCCAAGCGGTTTTTGTTTCTGACTTGGGCTGATGATTACGGCGGCACGACCAACAAAAAACCGTCCCGATTTCTGGTCGAGCTGGGCCTCGAGGAAAAAATCAAGAAGGCGCCGCCCGCCGGTGAAGTGTTTTTTACCAAGCAACCGCCGCTCCTGGGCCTCAAAACCAAACTGATCATTCCCGACACGTTTTCTTTCTCCCAGATTTCGTGTTTTCTCCACTGCCCGCTCGAGTATCAATTCAAATACGTTTATCATCTGCCACTGCCGGGCGAAGCGCAATTGTCTTTCGGCATTACGATTCACAAAACCTTGGAAAAATATCTCAAACACCTGGTTCAGATTAACACACTAGTGCAACCGGATCTGTTTGGGTCAAAAAAAACCGGCCAGGTTGAATTACCTAAAAAAGAATTGCTGGAAAAATATTACGCCGAATCTTGGGTCGATGACTGGTTTCCTGACAAGATCAATAAGGAAGAATATCGCAAGCGCGGAATCAGATATTTGGATAACTTTTTCAGGAAATTTTCCGATGACCCGAAGTTGCCGAAGTTTTTGGAAAAGCCCTTCAAGCTCCGGCTCGATAAATTTAAGTTTGTCGGCAAAATCGACCGGGGCGATCTGAATCCGGACGGCTCTATCAGCATTATTGACTATAAAACCGGCGCTGCGCGCGGTAAACTTTCGTCGGTCGACAAGCAGCAATTGCTAATTTATCAGTGGGCGGCACAAGAGGAGTTCAAAGAAAAAATCCAAAGCCTCAGTTACTGGTTCCTGGAAAGTCTGGATGATTCCGGTGAATTTTTGGGCACGGCCACGGAAATCGGCGAAATTAAAACCCGGCTGCTCAAAACAATTGCGGAAATTATTGAAACTACGCAGACTGGAAATTTCCTGGAAGCCGACCGCCGGACTCAGCACGCCAAAGAGTGTCGATACCGCCAATATGTGGTATAATAAATTCAACCCAACTCAGCGAGCGCTCCTGGTCATCGCGCTGATTTCTCTGGCGAGCCTGATGACTTTGATGCTCCTTCGTGTGCCCGGGGCCTGGACGATTCTGCTGTTTTACCTGGTTCTGGCCTGTTTTTGCCTCAGCACTCTGACGCTGGTTAATTTTTACATCCGACGCCTGCTGGGCCAGCGCGAATTCCAGCATTTGTATTTCGCCACCGCCTTGCGCCAAAGCCTGTGGCTCAGCCTGATCGTAATTTTTTCCCTGCTTTTGTCCAGTCACGGCCTGTTTTCCTGGATCAATACCTCGTTTCTGATTCTCGTTTTCGTATTTTTGGAATCTTATCTTATAACTAAGAACGGTTAAATTTTATGGAGCCCCATGCGCCCAACGCCCCCGCAACCTCGCCGGACCTGACCTTTCAAGTCATGCCGCAGGATTTAAACCACCCGGAAAAAAATACAAACTTCTCGTCACCGATGCCGCCGCCTCCGCCACGGTCTCCATCCGGTATGCCGCCTAAGGCCCCGATTGGCGATATGGGCCTGAACTCCATGCCGCCCCTTCCCGAATCAGATCCGAACTCGCACCGCAATATTTTGCTGATTGGCGGAATAATCATAGTCATAGGCTTAATTGGCTTTGGTTTGTATTATTTCTTGGGGGCGAAAAAAACTGACAATAAACCCGGTGATCAGCCGCAAGCGGTTGCAACCCGGCTGCCTAAGGTTTGGCTGACCCAATATTTTAACAAAGAAGCCTGCGACGATCAGAGTATTTGCGGCGACAATGCCGATCCCGACAACGACGGTCTGAGCAATTATGATGAATTCAAAACCGGCACCTCGCCGATAGATTCCGATTCGGACAAGGACGGCCTGGCAGACGGGGATGAATTGCATGTTTATAAGACCGAACCGACTCTCAAATATACGGACCGGCGCGAGATTGTCCAGCAGAACGACTGGACCGATTCGTATCAAATACGAAATGGCTATGACCCTCTGACCCCGGGCAAAAAGTTTACCGACTCCCGCACCCAGCAAATCAAAGCCGATACCGCTGCCAATCCGCTGCATGAACCATCCATCACGTCGCTTAAAACCGTTACCCCTCCCGCGCCCACCAATCCCACCGGCGGCCAGTCAACCAAGAAATCCGTGACCGTGACAATTGAAAACGATAAATTTAACCCGGCGACCGTTACGATGAGCGCAGGTGATTCAGTTGTTTGGCTCAACAAAGACGGCAAGAATCACCATGTCGCATCGGATCCGCACCCAACCCATACTGGTTTGGCCGGCTTCGAGTCACCGGATCTGTCGGGCAATCAAACTTACAGCTTTACATTTACCAAAACCGGGACATTCGGATATCACGACCATCTGAACCCAACTATCAAAGGAACTGTCATTGTTAAGTAAACTTTGGAATCTGTTCGCGTCAAAAAAAACTCCAGCGCCGCTGGCAGTTTTTTCGGGCATTGTCGTATCAAAAGTTTTAAAAGTGGAAAAACATCCCAACGCGGACCGGCTACGGGTGATCTCTTTGTCAGACGGGCAACGCACGATTGAACCAGTTGTTTGTGGAGCGTGGAATTTCGAAGAGGGTGCGGTCGTGCCGCTGGCTCTGCCCGGTGCCACTATCCCGCATGACAATCATGACCCGGCGGGTCAACCGTTTGTGCTCGGCAAAGCCAAAATCCGGGGCGTCGAATCGCAAGGCATGATCTGCTCGGGCAAGGAGCTCGGCCTCTCAGACGCCGGCAGCGGGATCATTGTTCTGAAAAATAGCGAAGAATTGCTCGGCCAAACTTTTAATTCCAGCATGAACTGATATGAGCGAGATTATTATTGATAAATCTCAAGAAAATAAACTAAAACAACAATTACAACAACGCGGTGGCGCTGACGCGGCACGGATATTGAGGCTTTTAAATATGCCCGATTTGTCGCGAACCGTTGGCAGTCCGCTGAAGGAAATCGTCGATAGGGCCAGCAAAGTCAAAAGCTTGGTCGGCTTTGATGTCATAGAAATTCCGGAAATTATACCCATAGATATTTTCTTCGATCTATTCAATATGCCACCCGGCCATCCAGCTCGTAGTAGGTCAGATACTTATTATGTAGACGATGGACATATTTTAAGATCTCATGACACGGTTTTTTGGTATTATTATTTAAACGACCCTGAAATCAAAAAAAGGATTGTCAATAAAGAAACCTTGGGCGCGATTTGTTACGGTAAGGTTTACCGTAAAGATGAGATCGATCGTACACACATGAATGTATTCCACCAGTTCGGGGCATGGTATATAGGACCTGATGAAGGCAAAAATATTATTCCGGACGACTTGAAAAGAACACTTTCGGAGGTCGCTGAAAGTTTGGGAATTAACCATCGGTTTTATGACCATAATTTTCCCTACACTGATCCCAGTTTCGAAATGGAAATGGAAATGAATGGCAAATGGGTTGAACTGGTAGGTTCAGGTATGGTTCGAAAAAGTGTTCTACAGAATTTCGGGTTAACAGGCTATCACGGTTGGGCTTTTGGTTTTGGTTTGGAGCGTCTGGCGATTGGCAACATGCGTTTGCCAGATATCCGGCTTTTGTGGTCTACTGATCCGCGCGTGACCAAACAACTCAAACTTGGCCAAAAATTTGTCGAGGTCAGCAAGTTCCCGCCGATCACTCGAGACATTTCTTTCATTGTCAAAAAGAATACGAATTTTGTTCCAAATAATTACTTTGATCTTATACGCGACATCGGAGGCGATCTTGTTGAAGAAGTCGCGCTACTCGATAAATATGAGAATCCTGACAGAATCGGCGCTGATAACGTAAGTTATACATATCGAGTAGTTTATAGGAGCAATGATCGAACTTTAACGGATAATGAAATTCAACCACTACAGAATAGGCTTATTGACGAAACAGAACATCAATTTCAAGCTGAAATTAGATAATAAATATCCATTTTTGAGTCTTTATTTTGAGTCAAAAAACTGGTATAATTAAGGTACCTTAATTGGGTTATTTTTATGACTAAAAAAGATCTACAAAAGAAACCGACCAATCCCCAGGAAAAAGGATATACCGCCGAGCAAATTACCGTGCTCGAGGGTCTTGAACCTGTCCGCAAGCGCCCCGGCATGTATATCGGTAACACGGCCAGCGAGGGCTTTCATCACTTATTGAAAGAGGTCGTCGACAACTCAATCGACGAAGCCATGGCTGGGCACGCCAAAAAAATCGACATCACGATCCATAAAGATAATTCCGCCTCAGTCGTTGATGATGGCCGCGGTATCCCGGTTGATATTCATAAACAGACCAAAAAATCCGCTCTGGAAACGGTATTGACCGTGCTGCACGCCGGCGGCAAATTCGGCGGCTATGCCTCCGGCTACAAAGTTTCCGGCGGCTTGCATGGCGTGGGCGCCGCGGTTGTAAATGCTCTTTCGGAATGGGTCCGGGCCGAAGTGCGCCGCGACGGCAAAATTTACACTCAAGAATACAAACGCGGCAAACCCACCGGCAAGGTTAAACTGGTCGGCAAGGTTCCGCCGAAGGACGCCTGGCAGCGCGGCACCAAAATTTCCTACAAGCCGGATACCGAAATTTTTACAGTCATGGAATTTGATATCAGCTACATATTGGATCATTACCGGCAGCAGGCCTATCTGACCCGCGGCGTGCATTTGATTATCAAAGACGAGCGCACCAGATTTTCTTATCAATACTATTTCGAAGGCGGGTTGGTTTCATATATCCAGCACATCAACCGTAACAAGGTGGTTAAAACGCAGCCGATGTATGTTTCCAAGACCATGGAAAACGTCATGGTCGAAACGGCAGTCCAATACACGGACGAATTTTCCGAAACGGTCATGACTTTTGCCAATAACATCCATACGCCGGAAGGCGGCAGCCACTTAACCGGCTTTCGCGCAGCGCTGACCCGATCATTGAACAATTATGGAATTAAGAACGGCTATATCAAGGATTCCGACAAAATTACCGGCGAGGATATGCGCGAGGGCCTGACAGCCATCGTTTCCGTCAAACTGGCCAATCCTCAATTTGAAGGACAAACCAAAGCCAAACTCGGCAACGCCGAAGTTCGGGGTATTGTGGAAGACGTCGTGGGCGGCGGGCTGGAATTTTGGCTGGAGGAGCACCCTGCCGATGCGGGCAAAATCATGGAAAAAGTGCTCCTGGCCGCCAAAGCCAGGCTGGCCGCCAGAGCCGCGCGCGATGCCGTGATTCGCAAAGGTGTGCTCGATGGCCTGGCTCTCCCGGGCAAACTGGCTGATTGTTCCGAATCCGACCCCGCGCTGTCTGAACTTTACATCGTCGAGGGCGATTCGGCCGGCGGCAGCGCCAAACAAGGCCGCGACCGCCGCTTCCAGGCAATCCTGCCTTTGCGCGGTAAAATTCTGAACGTCGAACGCGCTCGCCTCGACAAGATGCTGGGCAATGAGCAAATTAAAAATTTGGTGATAGCCATGGGCGCCGGCATCGGGGAGCAGTTCAACATCGACAATCTGCGCTACCAGCGCATCATCATCATGACGGATGCGGATGTTGACGGCGCGCATATCCGCACTCTGCTGCTGACTTTTTTCTACCGGCATTTTCCGGATGTCATTAACCGCGGTTTTTTATATATTGCGCAGCCGCCCCTATTTCGGGTCCAGCACGGTAAGAGCGCAGAATACGCTTTTTCCGAAAAGCAACGCGATTCGATAATCGAAAAATACCTTAAAGAAACCAAGGACAAAAAAACCGCCAAACAAGAGATCAGAACGGTGGGAATTGAGAATCAAGAATCAGAGAGTGCCGTCAATATTCGCGGCATCGGAGTACAACGATACAAAGGTTTGGGCGAAATGAATCCCCAGCAGCTGTGGGAAACGACCATGGATCCGGCCAACCGGGTCATGCTCCGGGTCATGGTTCCGGACGCGGAGAAAGCCTCCAAGATCTTTGAAATGCTCATGGGCGACGAGGTTGCGCCGCGCAAGAACTTTATTCAGACTCACGCCAAGTCAGTCAAAAATCTGGACATCTAAAGTCTTTGCGAGGAGTCCCGACTTATCGGGACGACGAAGCAATCTGGTTATAGAGATTTCTTCGCTCGCTCGCAAAGACTCATAACTCTTTGTTCTGGTTTATATTATCTCTTGACCCGCTGACCCGTCTTATGTATAATATTATCAATAAGGGCCCGAAAGGCCTTTTAAAAAAGCCTAAAGTCACTTTCAATCACTATGTCAAATCCGATCCAATTTTTGAAAGAAGCGAAGGCTGAACTAACCAAGGTTGTTTGGCCTACCCGCCGCGAAGCAATCCGAATTACACTCGGTGTAATTGCCCTTTGTCTGGCGGTGGCAGCTTTCTTGGGCGCGGTCGACTACGGCCTGACCAAACTGGTCGAGTATTTCCTGAGCCGGTAATGAAACTGCGAACCGCGGTTTTCAGCATAATAATGGTTTTAGTTATAGCCGAGATAGTTGGATTCCTGGCACCGCAACCTGAATGGCTGGATATACCATTTCACATTGCTGGCGGAATTGGTTGGGCAATGTTTGCCGCTTGGATGATTGGCAAGGCTAAAACTGAACGTAATCCCGTATGGTTCAATTTAATTTTTACCGCCGGGTTTGTAATGTTTATCGGATCCAGCTGGGAAGCATTGGAATTTTTGTTGGTCCGGGGACACATTTTTCCTTCCACGGGGTTCACATTACGGGATACGATCGGTGATCTCTTTAACGATGGCGTTGGTTCATTAATTGGTTGGCTCTTATTTGTTCGTAATTTAAGATAATATGGCACGTCAACAAGTCACGGGTGAAAAACATTGGTATGTCCTTCACACCTATTCCGGTTATGAGGACAGCGTCGCGTTCAATTTGAAGCAGCGTATCGAATCCATGGGTATGGAGGACAAGATTTTTAACGTCCTCGTGCCCAAGGAAAAGAAGATCAAAATTCGCGACGGTAAGCGCACGACTGTGGAAGAAAAAATCTTCCCTGGCTACGTCTTAGTCGAAATGATTGTGACGGATGATTCCTGGTATGTGGTCAGAAATACGCCCAACGTTACCGGATTTGTGGGATCGGGGACCATCCCAACGCCGATCGGCGATGCAGAAATTTCCATTCTACAGAAGCGCACGGGCATGGAAGAGCCCAAATACAAAATCGACGTCCGGGTCGGCGATCTGGTCCGGATCATGGACGGTCCGTTTAAAGATTACGAAGGCAAAATCTCGGAAGTCGATGACGAAAAAGGCAAAATTAAGGTCCTGGTGTCGATCTTTGGCCGGGAAACGCCGATTGAGCTCGACTTTTTACAAATTAAGAAAATTTAAATTTTATGTTATTTTACGTCCTTGCGTTTATAATTGTCTTTCTGATCCTTCCGGGTTTCCGGATTGTCCAGCAGTATCAGATCGGCGTGGTTTTCCGCCTGGGCCGGATCATCGGCACCAAGCAGCCGGGCCTGAATTGGGTCATCCCTTATATTGACATTGTCCGCAAGATTGACCTGCGCACTGTGACGCTGCCGGTGCAACCGCAAAAAATCATCACCAAGGACAACGTTTCGGTGGATGTCTCGGTGGTCGCTTACTACCGGATCGCAGATCCGATTAAAAGCATTGTCTCCATTGAAGACGTCATGAGCGCGATCAATCAGATTGCTCAGACTACGGTCCGCAATATCGTGGGCCAATTCCAGCTTGATGAAATTCTATCGGAGCGGGAAACGATCAATAATCAGATCCGGACAGTTCTGGACGCTCATACCGAGCCCTGGGGCGTTGTCGTCAGCGTAGTTGAAATCAAAGACATTGAGCTGCCGGAGAACATGCAGCGCGCCATGGCCAAACAGGCCGAAGCGGAACGTGAAAAGCGCGCCAAAATCATTGCCGCGGAAGGGGAATTGGCAGCCTCGGAAAAACTGGCCCAAACAGCCGATGTCATGGCCGCACATCCGATTGCCTTGCAGTTGCGAAACCTGCAGACCATGGCGGAAATCGCGATGGAAAAAAATTCCACTATTATTTTCCCCGCTCAATTCATGAGCACCGTCCAGGACATCAAGAATTTTTTGGCAAGCGAAAAGAAATAATTAATCCAAATTTATGGCTAAAAAGGTAAAAATTGTTTTAAAAATTCAGCTCCCGGCCGGGAAAGCCGCGCCATCTCAGCAAACAGGGACGGCCCTTGGGCCCCACGGGATCAACATCGGCCAGTTTATCAAGGAGTTTAACGAGCGCACCTCCCAGATGGGCGACCTGACCATTCCGGCGGAAATTACGGTGTTTGAGGACCGCACTTATACTTTTATTCTCAAAACCCCGCCCGCGGCGGTTTTGATCCAGAAAGCGGCCGGTATTGAGAAAGGCAGCGGCAATCCGCTCATGAACAAAGTCGGCAAAATCAGCAAAGCCCAACTGCGCGAAATCGCAGAAAAGAAAATGCCGGACCTAAATGCCAACAACATTGAAGCCGCTGAAAAAATAGTCGCCGGCACGGCCCGGTCCATGGGCGTGGAAATTAAATAGCGTATAGTGGACAGCGTAGAGCGTGTAGCTCTACACGCTGAACGCTCCACGCTCAACACTATATCATATGGCACTCAATCTAACACTTCGAAAAGTTTATCTCTATCTGTTTGCGATTATCGGCCTGGTCCTGCTCATTATGGGTGCGGTCAGTTTAATCGATCTGGGTTTGAAGACCTATGTGTTTACCAAATCGGATTATCCCTGCTACTATGACATTCAACCTATGTCGGTGGACAAGAGCGGCGTGACACTCTCTAGCGAAGATCAGCAGAAGCGGTGTCAAGAACAGCGAACCTCGGATAAGCAGCGCCAGGCTTCAACCGCCTTGGCTCAAATCATTGTTGGTTTGCCTCTCTACCTCTATCATTGGGTGGTTATACGAAAAGAAAACCAGGTTTAGAAAAATTATAAATTAGAGATTATAAATTAACTCGTGGGAGCCCGAAAGGCGTTTGTACCACAAAGGAGAAACATGGGTAAAAGATTTAACGCCGCACTGAAAGAAGTCGACCAGAATAAGACTTATCCGGCTGCCGAAGCGATTGCTTTGGCCAAAAAAACCGCGACCACTAAATTCGTAGGCAACATTGAAGTTCACATCCGCCTCGGCATCGATCCAAAAAAAAGCGATCAGGCCCTGCGCGCGACCGTCACCCTGCCCCATGGCACGGGTAAAACCAAGCGCATTGCCGCTTTTGTATCAAGTGGCAAAGAAAAAGAAGCTCTGGATGCGGGTGCGGTGGTGGTTGGCGGCGAGGACTTGATAAAAAAAATCAAGGAAACCGAAAAGCTGGATTTCGACATCGCCATTGCCGAACCGTCCATGATGGCCAAACTGGCATCTGTGGCCAAAATTTTGGGACCCAAGGGCTTGATGCCGAATCCCAAATCTGGCACCGTTTCGGCCGATATCGGCAAGACCGTCAAGGAATTTGCGACTGGCAAGGCTGAATTCAAAAATGATGAATCCGGTAACATCCATATGATTCTCGGCAAGTCCAGTTTTCCGGATGATCAAATCCTGGCCAACTTTAAGACTTTTATGGATGCGGTGGAAACTGCCAAACCGGCGGGCCTAAAAAGAGAATATATCCAGTCCATTTCAGTCAATGCGACCATGGGCCCCGGTATCAAGGTCAAAATTTAAAAGTCAAAAGTAAAAAGATCTGCTATAATACGAGCAGGTCTTTTGTTTTACTTTATATGATTTTATCCGACAAAGACATCAAAAAATATCTTAAAACGGGCCGGATCAGTGTCGATCCATTGTTTCCAAACTCCATTCAGCCCGCCTCAATAGACTTGCACCTTGGCAAGGATTTTATGTTTTTTCGCACCGATAACCATACTTGCATCGATCCCAAACTGCCGCTCGATGATATGATGGAACGGGTTTCAATCAGCGAGAAGCGCCAATTTATCCTGCACCCGGGTGAATTTGCCCTCGGTATGACATATGAAACCGTGGGAGTCTCCGATGATATGGTCGGGCGGCTGGAAGGGAAGAGTTCGCTGGGACGGATCGGCCTGATTATCCATGCTACCGCCGGTTATCTGGATCCCGGCAACAAACTCAAAATGACTTTGGAGCTGCACAACATTTCTATTTTGCCGATTAAACTCTACTACAAAATGCCCATCGCTCAAATTTCTTTTACACCCCTTTCCAGCCCAGCTGACTCGGCCTATGGCAACAAAAAACTCGGCAGCAAATATTTCGGCGCCACCAAGCCCCAGGCCTCGCAGTATTATAAAAATTTCCTGAAGAACAACGGCTGGATTAAATTTAAACAATGAAGGATAATTGGCACGATCCAAAATTTGCGATGGGATGGGATGCGGATGCCGCCGTTAACAACCCTTCGAGAGCTAGGTTACTGGATTTGCTTCTAACTATTATTACAGACTCTTATAGCAACGATGGGATGATTCTAGATTTAGGTTTCGGCACTGGACTGGTTGAGGAAATGATTTTCAACAAAATCCCTGCAGCTCAGATTGTGGGCGTCGATTCATCCGAGGCCATGATTGCGAAGGCGGAAGACAGACTAAAGGGGCGCAATATGATTACAATTCAGCATGATCTAAATGAAATCAAGAATTTAAAATTACCTCAAGGCCAATATCAGTTCGCAATAACTTCCTTCGCTCTCCATGAAATCCCGTCAATCCACAAGCAGGAGATATTCAAATTTATATATAAAAATTTAGTTTCCGGGGGGATGTATGTGTTGGTGGATCGCTTTAAAATAGAATCGGATAGTTTGGCTTCAGCTTATGAAAGCCAGTGGAGATCGCAAACTAAATCGGCAACTTGGACGGATTGGAAGGAGCCGTTTGCTGAATATAAGAAGCGAATGAGCATTAAGGAAGATTTTCCCGACTTAGTAGAGGATCAGCTGGCTTGGCTGCGCGAATCGGGCTTTAAAGCGGCTTGTCTGCAACTCGAGTTTGATCGCGGATTAATCGTAGGTCTTAAATCTTAATTATCAATTAGTATCGACATGAAAGTAAAGATCAAACGCCTCGACCCCTCAGTGGAACTGCCCCAATACCAAACCGCGGAATCCGCGGCTTTTGACATTGCGGCCAATGAGGACGCAACAATTAGCCCCAAGGAAATCAAACTGATTAAAACCGGGTTGATTATCGAGGCCCCCCATGGGCATTTTTTGCTCATTGCCTCGCGCTCCAGCACCCCGGTGAAAAAAGGCTTGTCTGTGCCACAAGCGATTGGAATTGTGGATCGTGATTTTTCCGGTCCGACGGATGAAGTCCGACTACAGCTGTTTAACTTTACCGAGCAGCCGGTGATGATCAAAAAAGGTGAGCGCTTGGCCCAAGGCATGTTCCTGGCCGTAGATCACATTGAATGGGAAGAGGTCGATCAGATCAGAGAGCAGTCGCGCGGCGGCTTCGGCTCAACCGGAGGGCTCAATGGCTAAGAGGCGCGGCAAATTTATTGTCATCGATGGCACGGACGGTTCGGGCAAAGCCACTCAAACTAGGATGCTGTTTCAGCGATTGGAAAAAATGGGCAAAAAGGTCCATGTGGAAGATTTCCCGCAATACGGCAAGAAGTCGGCCGGGCCGATCGAGGATTATCTGAACGGCTTGTATGGCACGGCTCAGGAGCTTGGCCCAAAAATTCCATCGATATTTTTTGCTGTCGACCGGTTTGCCGCGGCCACGCGAATCAAAGACCACCTGAATAGAGGCCATATCATTATCTCCAATCGCTACGTTACCGCGAACATGGCGCACCAGGGCGGAAAGATCGCCGGCAAAGCCAAACGCAGCGAGTATTTCAAATGGCTGTTTGAGCTCGAATATAAATTTTTTGGCATCCCCAAACCTGATTTAAATGTCATCTTGCATATGCCGGCAAAAATTGCCCAAAAGCTGGTGGATAAAAAGGGACCACGGTTCTATATTGGCAGCAAAAAGCGCGATCTGCACGAAAAGGATTTGAAACACTTGCTGGCGGCGGAGCGCACTTACCTGGAAATTTCAAAAAAATTCGGCTATCCCTTGGTGGAGTGCTTCCAAAAAGGAATTTTATTCACGCCGGAGCAAGTGCATGAGTTAATTTGGAAAAAGTTAAGGTTCTAATACGCATTTATATGTTCACTGACGACGAAAAAAAACTCCTGGAACCCTATGTCACCTCGACCGAGGACAATGTCTTTGCCATCAGAAACTTAAGCGGCATCGTCGGCGCCGCTTATGCCCGCTACTCGCGCGCCAAGGGCGGATTTCGCGAAACTTTGCTCAAAGAATTTATCAAAGAAGGTCAGATTGACCCGAAACATGCGGATGAATTGATTGCCCGGGTATTGGTCGCTTATGGCGACGACAGCGTGGGGGAATTGGAGGGGGGTCATGTTTCGTTTGAAAAGGTGACGATGATCGCGGCCAAGGAAATCGAGGATCACCGCATTGGCGGTTCACCAATCGAGCAATCCACGCGCTACGTGTTTTATGACCAGAAGGACGACAAAGGCAACTGGCTGTATTATCGCGGCGAGGATGTTTTAGGCGCACCGTTCGGACCGCAATATGCGAAAACGATGGATTTTATCTTCCAGACATATGCCGACCTGGTCGAGCCGCTCAAGGCTTACTACGAAAAACTCAAGCCGATCGGCGAAGCCGAATACGATATCAACGGTGACGGCGCCAAAGAAAAATTTGCCGACATAACTGATGAGAAGCAACAGAAGGCTTTTAAAACCACCTACAACTTTGATTTGCGGTCCAAAGCTTGTGATACCCTACGCTGCCTGCTGCCGATCGGCACTCTGACGAATGTCGGCATGTTTGGCAATGGCCGCTTCTATCAAACCTTGATCTCGAATTTGCTGACGCATAAGCTGCCGGAATTCAACAGCATTGCGAACCAGACCGCCAAAGCCTTGGCGCAAACTATTCCGCAATACGTGCGCCGGGCCAAAGCAGACAAATACTGGCATGAAACCGAAAAAGAAATAGCGAGTCTGGCTAAAAAGCATTTTTGGTTAGACACACCTGAAGTGCCGCCAACTCTGCCGCATTATGACCTGCAGGATCGCGGAGAAGAATACCTGGCCATAAAGCTCAAGAACAAGGCGGTCAATGCCGCGGCAATCACCGCCCTGTTACAAGAAACTGCGGACGTTGACCAGCTCGCCGCCATGGTTTTTCCTTATTCCAATATGCCCCTGCGAAAAATACGCCGCAAAATTGAAAACATGAGCGAGAATGACCGCAAGGAAATTGTCCGGGTCTACGTCGGAGAGCGCGAAAATCGCCGCCAGCGGCCCGGCCGGGGCCTTGAAACAGGTTATCCGCATAGCTTTGATACAGTAATTAACTTTGGCACTTATAAGGATTTGCAGCGGCATCGCATGAACACGCAGCAGCGCCAGATGTTTACCACGAAAATCGGCTTTCAGATGCCGCAGGAAATTATCCAGGCCGGAGTGGAAGACAAAATCAAAATCTGCATTGAAAAATCCGATAAGCTGTTCGATGCCATGCTCAAGACGGCGCCACTGGCCGCCCAATATGCAACGCTGCATGGCCATTACATCCGCTGGTCGATTGCCTTTAACGACCGGGAAGCTATGCATATGCTGGAGCTGCGCTCGACGCCGCAAGGGCATCCGCAATACCGGCTGGCGGCCCAGGAAATGCATAAACTGATTGCCAAGCGCAGCCAATGGCGAGCGGACATGATGAAATTCGTCGATTACGAAAACTATTACTGGTCCCGCGCTGACAGCGAAGCCAAACAGCGGGTCAAGGAGGCGGAACTGGATAAAAAATATGACAAAGGATAAAATTAAGCTAGTGGCTTTTGATTGGAACGGCACTATCTTTGCCGATACTAATCTGGTGGTAAGAGCCATGTCGCATACCTTGGTCAAGTTTCGTTTAAAGCCGACAAATCTAAAAGAGCTGCAGCACAAGATGGTTGTTCCATTTAAATTGTATTGGCTGGCGATGGGGATGAAACTAAAAGACTTCGAGCGAAATGTTCTAACAATCCGTAAAACATATTTCACTTATTACGAACCCCGGGAAGGTTTATGTCGAACCAGGGCCGGATCCCGCGAAATTTTGGATTGGCTGGAAACTCAAAAAATCAACAAGGTTATTTTTAGCAACCATATGGAATCTCATATCCGAAAGCAACTAAAGCGCCTGGAAATTGATTCCTTTAAAGATATTTTGGGCTTTACCACCGTGGAGGACACTTCGTTGATGCACAAGCGAGGCAAAGAAAGCCAGCTCGAGGAATACGTGATAAAAAATAGACTGAAGCCAAACGAGGTCCTGGTCGTCGGCGACACTACCGAAGAAATTGAGATCGGAAAAAAATTCGGATACGTCACCGTAGCTCTGTCGGGTGGCAATTCCAGCACCCGGCGGCTCAAGGCGACAAAACCCGATCACTTGATTCATCACCTCAAAAAATTAAAAAATATCATTCAAGATCATGGACGAACTGCTGCGAAAAATTAAAACGCTAAAAGATCAGGCCAAAGATCTGAAGGAGCATCTTTGACCTGCCCCAAAAGAAACAAAAACTGCTAGAGTTCGAAGACGCCATGGCCCAGCCCGAATTTTGGTCTGACCAAAATTCGGCGCGTGAAAAATCCAAGACGCATGCCCACCTAAAAAGTGAGATTGAAAGCTGGTTTAAATTTGAAGCTGATTTGCATGAATTGGAGGAGCTAACCGCCCTGGCGACCAAAGACAGCGACAAGGCCCTGGAAGCCGAGCTAAAGGTCAAATTTGAGCTTTTAACGGCCCAATACGGCCAGTTTGGCCTCAACACCTTCCTTTCGGGCAAATACGATGATCACGACGCGATTTTGTCCATCCACGCCGGGGCGGGTGGGGTGGATGCCCAAGATTGGGCGCAGATGCTGCTGCGGATGTATTCCCGCTTTGCCGAAGCCAAAAAATTCAAAGTGACGATGATCGATGAAAGCCGCGGTGGGGAAGCCGGCATCAAAAGCGTGGTGCTTGAAATTTCCGGCCCCCATGCTTACGGCTATTTCAAATCCGAGGCCGGCGTGCATCGCCTGGTCAGATTGTCGGCGTATAATCCGGCGCATACCCGCGAAACTTCGTTTGCCCTGGTCGAAGTTTTACCCGTGACCGAGCAATCGGAATATAAACTGGATATGGGCGAAATCGAACTTGAAGCCAAAACCTCACGCGGCCATGGCGGTCAATCGGTAAATACGACCTATTCAGCTATCCGCGCCGTGCATCGGCCGAGCGGAATCACCGTCACGATTCAAAATGAGCGCAGCCAGTCGCAGAACAAAGAACAGGCCTTAAAAATTTTATCCGCCAAACTGGCCGCGCTGGACGAACAAAAAAAGGAGCAGGAACGCCTGCAAATCCGCGGCGAGTTTCACAGCGCCGAATGGGGAAATCAAATCCGATCCTATGTCCTGCATCCTTACAAATTGGTCAAAGACCATCGGACGGGTTACGAAACTTCGGATGCCGAACATGTTCTGGAAGGCAACCTCGAAGAATTCATTAAAAAATATCTGGAAAAAAATAAATAAATGCACCCTGCGCTTGAACATATTAATGCCAGAAGAAACAAAAAAGTGCCGCTTAAAGACGGCCGGCGGATCGTCCTACTCGTATTCGGCGGCGTGATGAGCGGAATGCGCGGCTCCGGAGCCTTGATCGGATTGCAGCAGCTGGGCCTGACGCATGCATTCGATGAAATCTACTCAATGTCCGCAGGATTTCCCAATGCCTGCTATTTTCTGGCCGACGATCCGGACAAGGGCCCGTCAATTTATTATGAAGAGCTGGCCGGCCGAAAATTTATTAACGCCTCCCATCCGTGGAATTTAATGGATATTGATTACTTGATAGATGTTTTCAAAAACAAGAAGCCTTTGCCGGTGGACAAAGTCCTGGCGAGCAAAACCAAATTATTTGTTATCGTTAAAAACCTTGGGGAAAACAAGATTGAATATCTGGAGGTTCACAAGGTCGGCTCGCAGAATTTTTTTAATTTAATGAAAGCCGCGATTTCCGCGCCGTTTCTGCACCCAGGCAGCACGAAACTTGGCCACAGTCAATACAAAGATCCGCTAATGTGGAGTGTCGCTGATTATCAATGGCAATTGGATCAAATTCTAAAGACGAAAGCCACTGATATCCTGGTAATTTACAATAATAACAGCCAGTATCTGGCGCCGGCCCTGTTTTCCGACCGAGTTTACGAAATAATGCCACCGGCTGGGGAATCAAACGGCCTGTTGGAGACCCGGCCCGAGGTTTTAAAACAAGAACGCGATGAAATGATCGCCTTAGTCAAACAATTGCTAGGGTAAACGTAAAATCTTTGCTATAATAATTTATATGATTCGTTTCGATAAAGTAACAAAAACATATCCCCAAATCATTGCGCTGAAAAATATCAGCATCGACATCCACAAAGGGGATTTTTTATCGTTGGTCGGGCAATCCGGCGCCGGCAAGTCCACGCTCATCTCCCTGATTATCGGGGAAGAAAAGCCGGACAGCGGCCGGATCCTGATCGATGACATTGACGTGGCCCAAATCAAAGCCCGGGACATTCCATATCTGCGCCGCAAAATCGGCGTGGTGTTCCAAGACATCAAGCTTCTACCCAACCGTACTGCTCTCGAAAACGTCGCTTTTGCCCTGGAAGTTTCCGGGGAACCGGCGGCCATGATCAAAAAAGAAGTGCCGCGGGTTCTGGAACTGGTCGGCTTGCAGGAAAAGGCTCATGCTTTCCCACACCAAATGTCCGGCGGCGAAAAACAACGCGTAGCAATTGCGCGCGCCATGGTGCACAAGCCGGTGCTGCTTTTGGCTGACGAGCCGACGGGAAACTTGGATTCGATTAATGCCTGGGAAATTTTACAGCTGCTGATGAAGATCAATAAAACGGGAACCACGGTCATTCTGGCTACGCACGCCAAGGAGCTGGTCAACAGCGTCAAAAAACGCGTGATCACCATTGAAAAAGGTGAAATCATTTACGACCAGGAGAAAGGCAAATACGTCCTATGATCCCGTTAGAAATAGCTCAAAGTTAAATTAACAGCATTAAATTTATAATATAAGCATCGAAAAAAATATCATATTATTATCAATTTTCTAACGGGATATGACAACCTTGGAGACGAAACGCTTGATTAAATCGGGTTTAACAAATTTTCTGCGGAACATTTGGATTTCAATCGCGGCCACTTCCATGGTCGCCATTACCTTGTTTATTATTTCCATAATAATTGTCCTTTATGCTTTAACCTCGGTCGCCATCCAAAATTCCACAGATAAGATTGGCGTGGTGACCGCGTATTTCAACCAGCAAACCACGGATAAGGAAGTCCAGAACGTCATTACGGAAATAAAAGGCCTAGAGGGCGTGAGGGAAGTCAATTACACGACCAAAGAAGAAGCGATCGCGCAGTTTAAGCTGATCCACCAAAACGAACCCAACTGGATTGAGAGCTTAAATGAATTTACCGACGCTGAAAACCCCTTAACCGGTTCCATTGCGGTGAAGGCTTACGATCTGACCGATTATTCCCGAATTTACGACACCCTCAAGGGCCAGCGCTACGCGCCTTACTTTCAAAATGTCCGCGACAACCAGACGGTCATCAACAAGCTTTATCGGATCATCCAGTTCATTACCAGGTTCGGCATCCTCCTGGCCGCCATCTTTATGGTCGTAACTGTTATGGTAACTTTCAATACCATCCGCCTCACGATCTACAACCGCCGGGAGGAAGTGGAGATCATGCGCCTCGTCGGCGCCACCAACTGGTATATCCGCTGGCCGTTTATGATCGAGGGCATTCTTTATTCCCTGATCGCCACGGTTCTAACTTCGCTCATTATCCTGATTCTGCTGATTCTGCTGTCCGGCCGGATTGAGCAATTCCTTTCAATTCAGGTTCTGGGCTCCAGCCTGATCAGCGCTCTGTTCTGGCGCATCCTGCTGGTGAATCTCGCCGCCAGCATTGTCCTTTCGGCCATTGCTTCCAGTATTGCCATGCGCCGCTACTTGAAGGTATAATGATTGTAGTATGAAAATACTTCTGACTAAGGATGTCAAAGGGCTGGGCCGAACGGGCGACGTCAAGGATGTCTCCGATGGCCATGCGAGAAACTTCCTCATTCCTCGGCATCTGGCCCTGCCGGCCACGACAGAAGTCTTGACCAAAGTCCAGAAGGAAGAGAAAGAAAAACAAGCCAAAGTTACCCGGATCCAGGAATTCCAGCAACAGCTCAAAAACAAACTCAGCCATCAGGAATTTGAAATTAAGGCGCGGGCCTCCAGCAACAGTTTATTTGCGGCCGTCCACGAAGATGAAATCGCCAGCGCGATAAATCAAAAATTCCCGGACAGCCTGGACGCGAATAAGATTGTGATCGAAAAACCGATCAAGCATCTGGGATTGCACGAAGTTTTAATAAAATTGAACGAAACAATTAATTTTAAAATTAGGTTGAAGATAACAGCACTATGAGCGCCAAACTCAAACGCAGCACCAAATATATCTTTGTTTCCGGGGGAGTCATTTCGGGTCTCGGCAAGGGCATTACAGCGGCATCAATTGCCGCCATTTTAAAAAGCAAAGGCTATAAAGTTTCGCCGGTCAAGGTGGATATGTATCTCAACTTGGACGCTGGCACTATCCGGCCCCAGGAGCACGGTGAGGTTTTCGTGACCAATGATGGGGTCGAAACCGACCAAGACCTCGGCCACTACGAGCGGTTTCTGGGCCGGGATCTGAGCCGGGTAAACTATATTACCACCGGCCAGGTTTATTCCGAAGTTTTACGCAAGGAACGGGCTTTTGAATATAACGGCGAGGACGTAGAAGCCATTCCGCACATTACCGATGAAATTATCCGGCGGTTTAAACTCGCGGGCAAGGATGCCGACGTGGTTATCATTGAACTGGGTGGCACCGTGGGCGAATATCAAAACGGCATTTTCTTCGAAGCTTCCCGGCTCATGAAACTTCGTGCGCCCGGCGATGTCATCCAGGTTCACGTCGCCTATCTGCCGATCCCTAGCAATCTCGGGGAAATGAAATCCAAACCCGTGCAGCAGTCGGTGCGGCTGCTCAACTCGCTGGGGATTGAGCCGGATTTTGTGGTGGCACGCGCCGAACACGCCGTAGACGACAAGCGCAAGGAGCGCATCGCTCTGTTTTGCAACGTCCGCAAAGAAGACGTGATTTCCAACCCGGATCTACCCTCAATTTACGAAGTGCCCCTGGGATTGCAGAACCAGAGCTTTGGCGAGAAAATCCTGGAAAAACTCAAGCTGCCGCCCGGCCGCAAAGACCTGCAGCCATGGAAAAATCTGGTCCGGACCATGAAAACGGTCAAAAAAGAAGTTCATATCGGCGTGGTTGGCAAATACTTCGGCACCGGCAATTACAACCTCGCCGATGTTTATGTTTCGATTATTGAAGCTCTCAAGCACGGCAGCTGGCATAACAAGGCCAAACCGGTGCTGCACTGGATCGACTCCGAAAAAATCGAGAAGGACGGCGCCGAAAAGCACCTCGACGATATGCATGGGATTGTGATTACGCCCGGCTTCGGCAAGCGAGGAGTGGAAGGCATGATTCAGGCCATCACTTACGCCCGTGAGAACAAGATTCCTTATCTGGGACTGTGCTATGGCATGCAGATGGCGACCATCGAGTTCGCGCGCAATGTGCTGAAGCTCAAAAACGCCCACACCGTGGAGGTTGATGACGAAACTCCTCATCCGGTGATTCATATCATGCCGGATCAGGAAAAGAAGCTTTTGAAAAAAGAATACGGCGGCACCATGCGCCTCGGTGCCTGGGACTGTGTCCTCAAGCCCGGTTCAATCGCAGAAAAAGCCTATGGCGCGCGCAAGATTTCCGAGCGCCACCGCCATCGCTATGAATTTAATAACAAATACCGCAAGCAGTTTGAAGCCGCCGGCATGATCTTTTCCGGCACCACACCCGATGGCCACCTGGTGGAAATCGTCGAGTTGGCCGATCATCCGTTCTTCCTGGGCGTGCAATTCCACCCGGAATTTAAATCAAGGCCCTTAAACCCTGGCCCATTATTCTGTGAATTTATAAAAGCCAGCATTAAAAAATAGATCAAATTTAAACACCCCGCCTCTCGCGAGAGACGGGGTGTTTAGTTTTTGCCTTATTTACCGAAGGCTTCCTGATAAGTGTATCTTTTAAGCGCCCCCAGCGTAATGAGCCAGATGACCAGGAGGATTACCCAGCCCACGATCGGGATAAACCCGAGAATCAGCGTGATCAGCGCGCCAAGCCCTAGATCGCGCCAGCGATTGGCGATTGCATCGCGGTGATACCAGCTCCAAACCTGGTTACCGACATAGAACAGAGAGAGAATGGCCGAAATAATCATAAGCAGGCCAAAGATCATAAACACAATCATTCCCAGATAAATCCCCAGAACCGTTGCCATCAGAATCACTCCCAAGATGGGGGAGAGAATTACCACCAAGACCCCGAATCCTAGGCTGTGCCAGGGCTTGGCTTTGGCTTCGGCGACAACGGCTGAAATCTTACTGGGCAAGAGCCAGGCCAAAACTACGGCCGCAACCAGCAGCATAATCAGTTTAAACAAGCTGCCAATGATCAACAATCCGATTATGCCGCTCCGGTGGGCCACTCGCTTGTTGATATGAGTGTAAGTAATCACGCCCACCTTCGCGCCTGGTTTGACTACCGCTTCCTGCGGACCCTTGAAGCTAACTTTCCCCAGAACCTGACTGGCCGGGCCGAACGTTAGATTTTGATTGGCCATAACCTCGACGTTGCCGCTGACTTTGCCATTGATTGTAACATTGCCCCCGCCGATTTTCACATTGCCGGCCACATCCGCGTCCAGCAAGACATTGCCCCCGCCGATAACAAGATCGCCACCCACTTTGGCTTTTTGGGCAATTGTAATGTTCCCGCCGCCGACCAGCAAATCGCCGCCGACCGGAGCATTGATGGAAACATTGCCGCCGGCGATGCGGGCATTTTCACCCACAGCAGCGTTGAGATTCAGATTGCCGCCGGCGAGCAATAGGCCTTTTTCGACATCACCGTTCACAGTCACGACGCCGCCAGCCGCAGCCAGGTCGCCCTGGATTTTGCCGTTGATCGTCACCGCGGCGCCCGCAATATAAAGATTTTTATGCACGTCCTGCTGCAGAGTCGAGATATTGGCATCTGTTTTGCTTTCCGGCGCAATAAACTCCGCGGCCAGAACCGGAGAAGCGGCCAATGCCAACACGACCGCTGCAAGACCGAATACTTTAAATTTTTTCATATAACTTGCTCTAAATTAATACCTAAGGTTATTAAAGCACCGGGATAAAATTTAAGCAACTCAAAACCCCGCCAGAGGCGGGGTTGTCTTCGAACTATATAATTATTTCTTGGCTTCTGCGGGCAGGACGTGGACGAACCTACGTAAATGCAGATTACCATCAAACCCGCGGACTTTCTTGGAAGTGAATTTAACGATTCCGACTGCCACGGCATAGATGGAATCATCGCCGCCGATGCGGACATTCTTGCCCGGGTGCCACTTGGTCCCGCGCTGGCGGACTATGATATTGCCAATCTCGGCGGTCTGGCCGCCAAATTTCTTGATGCCTAATCGCTTGGATTGTGAGTCGCGGCCTAAAGCTGTGGAGCCGCCGGCTTTCTTATGCGCCATTGTTTTCGGTTAGTTCCGAATTCTCGTCTTCACCCGCGGGGTTGCTATTACGATCTTCGGTTAATACTTGATTCGAATCGTTAGTTCCATATTGAAATATAACAATCTCGCGCGCCACGATCTGATCTCGCCGGTCATAGACGCAGGATTTGCGTTCCGTGACTTTGAGGAAGCGGTATTTTTTGACCAAAAAATCGGGCAGGGGATCCAAGACAGTATACCCGTTTTGGGTCGCAAAGTCAAGATCGGGCAGAAAGGCGTAGTCTGTAGCGCTGACTTTATAGGCCGGCAGGCAGATCACAACCCGCGCCCCCTCGGTCAGGAATTTTTTAAATTCCTTGAAAACCTGATCATAGAGCTTGCTTAAGGTTTTAAAATTTTCCGTCATCTCCGGCTTTTTTGGTAACTTGCTATAGATCGGGCCCAGGGTGCCTTCGGTGACCACGGCCGCAACCTGATAATTGGGGAGGATAATCGAAATTTCCGCCGCATTTGATTTAAACAACTTGTAGCGGCCCGGCGAAACGTGGTAGCGGTTTCGGAACCACTCAAGGTTCTTCTCGCTATTTTCCACCATTTTCTGCTCCAGATCCGCGCCGATAGCGCGATAGCCCATATAGATAGCTTCCTGCAACACCGTGCCGCAGCCGCAGAACGGATCAAGGATATAATCGAGAGGCTTGAGCGGCTGGGCGAAATTAATCATGGTCTGCGCGACCTTGGGTGGAATCATACCGACTTTTTCATCACGAGCTGGCCGCTGATAATCCCGGCGCCCGTAGTCCTCATAATTTTGCACAGTGATGGTCTTGCCGATAAATAATCTTTGGTTGCCACTAATGACTACTACCTCAGCGCCTTTTTCCAAAATATGATTTTCGTTGACCTGCACCGAGGTCAGCGCCTGGGAGGGAAACTGCGGCAGGACGGCCCGAACGCTTTGGGTTTCGTCCTGTAAAACTTTTTTGATCAGGAAAGCCACGCGCTGGGCTTCTTCGCGAAATCGAACTGTCGGATCCAAACTGTAAATTGAAACGCCGAACTGCTTCTTGCCGGAATATTCGTGAAAATATTCCTTGATGCGCTTAAAGGTGAAGTAACTGCCCAGAACCTGGGAAGGGAATTCCTTGCCCTTCTTTTGAAAAGTGTCAAAAAGTCGTATAATTTTGATAACACCGCCCAGGCGCGGCTGCAGTTCTTCGGGTTTTAAGGCTTTGTCGGTTTCGATGACCACGACCTCGGGGGAGCAAGCCAGAATTTTGTGCCCCACGCCCAAAGCCTGCAAGACCTTGAGAATTTCGGCCAAGGACAAAGTATAAACCCTCCCTAGGATAAACGCATATTGCATATGGAAAAAATAAAACTGTTTATCAAAACCCGTCAGCAGGCAATTGTCCTCGCGATCGGCTATCTCCTGGTTGCCTCGATTGGCTTTGCTCTCGGTCAGCTGGCAACCGTTCAAGAAAAAGGCCCGGAAATCAGGCTGGAGCAAAACGTATCTGCTGAGAGTAATTATACTCCAACCGTGTCAGGTTTACAATCAGAAACCAACAGCGCGGAATGCAAAATCAAAGGCACGCCGAGCTCGCGAATTTACCATGTGCCCGGACAATCCGGATATGATAAGCTTAACGCACTGACCTGCTTTGCAACCGAGTCCGCCGCCCAGGCTGCGGGTTTCAGAAAAGCTTTAAGATAATATAAATAATGAACAGGATGAGCCCAGCGGACCCATCCTGTGTTCACGTCTACGAGAGCGCTAGAAGCGTCCCGAGCCAGACCAACTGCCACTGCGATCGAACCCGGCCGCGATCCTCCGCATCAGGGCAAGCCCCTCGGCTATCTGCACCTGGAGCGCTACCTGTTTCTTGGCCCGCTCGTCGCTGTCGATCCGCAGATCCGGCATGTGGAACACCTCCAGCTGCCGGCGAATGTAGGCGTCGGTTTCCGCGTTGATCACCGCTCCCTCGGCCAGCGCTTCCACCAGGTCCGATCCGGCCTCGACGGAGTAGAAGGGTCCGAATTTCCGATCTTCCTGCCGCATCCGGACGTAGCCGTGGCTCCGGCTCCCACCGCAGCCACAGGGGACCGCGTCCGCCGTAATCGGCTGATGCACCGGACGGATTACCATTATTCTCAGCATTGTGTGGCGCTCTCCCTGGCGCCTTGTTCCTCCGTTTGGGGAACAAAAAATCATAGCATTTTCTTTATTCACGGTCAATGCTAAAATACCTCTGATGAGACGAATCTATTTGGACCATGCTGCCACAACCCCGGTCAACCCGCACGTTGCCCAACACATGCGGGATTTTGAATTGCAGCACTTTGGCAATCCGAGTTCCTCCCACCGGGAAGGTCAGAATGCGCGAGCTAAAATTGACTTTGCGCGCGCTGCAGTTGGCAAATTTCTAAACGCCAAACCGCAGGAAATTGTTTTCACCTCCGGGGCAACCGAAGCCAACAACCTGGCCACTCAAGGCGTTATCAATTATGCGGTTCAAAAAAATAAATCCAAACCGCACGTCGTGACCACGCAACTTGAACACCAATCCGTTTACAATACGGTTAAGGAACTCGAAAAGAGGGGAGTGATTGAGGCCACCTTCGTCAAGCCGGACAAAAACGGCAAAATTAGGCCGGATCAAATTTTAAAAGCCGTGAAAAAAAATACCGAGCTTGTGAGCGTGATTTTTGTTTCCAACGAAATCGGTACCATTTTGCCGATCCGAGAAATCGGCCAATCAATCAAGGGCCTCAAACCTATCTTCCACGTCGACGCGGTCCAGGCCGCCCAGTTTTACAATTGCAACGTGGAAAAACTCGGCTGCGACCTTTTAACACTGTCCGCGCACAAAATTTATGGCCCGAAGGGAATAGGAGCCCTCTACATCAAATCCGGCCTTAAACTGGCAAATCTGACGTTTGGCGGCTCACAGGAATACGGCAAACGCCCCGGGACCCAAAATACCGCTGGAATTATGGGCTTTGCCAAAGCCATCGAGCTGTTGGGCCCATTGGAAAATCGGCAGGATCAAGCGCGAAAAATTTCCACGCTGCGCGATTTGCTGATTGATAACGCTCTAAGAATCAAAAACGTTGAATTAAATGGCCCGACAGGGGAGGAGCGGGCCGCCAACAATGCCAGCCTGACTGTTTATGGAGTCGACCAGGATGCCCTGATGACCGCTTTGGATCTAGCTGGCATTGCCGCCTCTACCGGTTCGGCCTGCGTCTCCGGCTCATCCGTGCCGTCCCATGTCATCGAGGCGCTGGGCAAAATCGGCCAAGCCGATGCCGCCACAATCAGATTGACGCTCGGGCAGAATACCAAGCCGTCGGAAATTAAATCCGCCGTGAATATATTAACTAAAATAATTAAGCAGTTGCGCAGATGAATCCCGTTAGACATTTGACATAGCGGGCAATATACTAATAAATTATAATCAATGCAGCGCCATAAAATGTTAATTAAATTTAACTAATCATAACGGGATGAAAAAAATCAATTTAACAATTTTGATCATGGTCGCTCTGGCTTTGGCAGCGGTTTTGATATTCAAACCCAAACCAAATGATCAGCCCAAGGATCAACCCAAGAACGAAACGAGTCCCGCTAGCCAAAGCCCGTCAACTCCGGCCGGGCAGGCGAGCGCCTTGCCGGGTTATGTCCTCTTGACCGTGCCTTTTACTGCCCAAGCGCCGACGGCCAACTGGTCTGATCCGCGCCAACAGGATGGTTGCGAAGAGGCTTCGTTGATCATGGCCTACGCCTGGACCCAAGGGAAAACTTCCATCTCAGCTTCTGAAGCGGAAAAAACCATTATTGCCATGTCTGAGTTTGAAAAAGAAACTTATGGTAACTACCTGGACCTGGGCGCAGCCGATACGGCCAAGCTCATGACGGATTATTATCACTACGATAACCATACTGTAAAGTCAGGGATCACTATAGAAGACATCAAAAAAGAACTGGCGGCAGGGAAGTTAGTCATTACTCCGGCCAATGGCCAGAAGCTCAATAACCCTAATTTCACCGGTGCCGGGCCACTGACGCATATGCTCGTGGTTATAGGATACGATGAGGCGAAGAAACAAGTCATAACCAATGATCCTGGCACACGCAATGGCAAAGGCTACAGATATAGCTACAATATTTTCTTTAATGCCCTTGTCGATTACAAGACGGGGTATCACGAAGACCAAACAGGCCGGCCCAAGGCCATGATTGTGGTTGAGAAGTAGCCCAGGGGAGCCCCATTCAGAAACAAACAGCACGTCGCACATTGTATCTTCTACGACGTATAATATTTATCACTGGTTAAATACGCCGTATAACATTCGCGCCATTGCTGCGGACATTTCAAATTAAGCAATTACTTTTAAATGTAGCAAAATGGCGCGGGATTTTGAACAAATTTAAACACCCCAGACGGGTCTGGGGTGTTTGACAAATTAAGCTACTCCCCTCTTTTACAGGAAATCGAGAGGATTGTATGGCGCGCCGTATGGAACCTTGTATGGGCCATAAATATTTGGGTATGCACCGTTGGCGACGCCGAATCCTTCCGCATCAAACACAGTAAAGTGAATATGATACCCCCGGTGCGGGCCATAAAGCAGCCGGGTTGTATTGCCGGTGTTGCCTTCAAATCCGACCAAATCGCCTTGCTTGAGCACCTGGCCATTGTGGACGACAAATGACGACATATGGCCGTAGAGCGTCACAATCGGATGCGCGAGAAATTTCCCCGTATCGTGGCGAATGGCGACCCAGTTGCCATAAGCGCCGCCGCCCGTGCCGCTGGCTGCCACTGTGCCATCGCCGGCCGCATAGATCGGCGTGTTGGCGGCCGCGGCCACGTCGATGCCGTTATGAAAACTATAGCCGAGCGCGGTAAAGCCTGTGTTGCCATACCCTTGGGTCATGATTCCATCCATCGGCCAGCCAAGCAGACCGTGAATCGCCTTTAGTTTTTTATTGCCCAACTTCGCCGCAATCAGGGCATCAAGATTATTGATTTCATCGTTTAAAGCTTTTTCCTGTGCTTCTGAGTCGGTCAGCAGGCGCTGGTAAACCCGTTCCTGACCCCGGGTTTGATCTAAGAGCTGTTGTTTGCCTTTCTGCTCGCCGCCCAAGCTAACCTTGGTTAGGTCCAGCTGGCTCAGGAGCGTATCCAATTTGGCTTTTTCAACTTTCAGATCAGCCTGGCGCTCATCCAAATCAACTTTCAATTCCTTGATTTTGGTCAAAGCCTCCTGGCTTTGCTCTTGGATACTGGTAGTATATTGGACTTGGTCCAAAAATTCGGAAAAATTATCGTTCTCAAGCGCGATCTCGAGCGGGCTACGCTGATCCAGATCGTTAATTTCCAAAATCAAAGATTTCAGAATTGCCTTTTGCTTATTGATATTCTTTTCCGTCTGGATGATTTTGTTTGTGACATCCGCAATTTCCAAATTCGCGGCGTCGATTTTGCCTTCGGTGGCTTCGATCTGGGCTTCGGTCTGGGCAATTTGCAGGTTCAAAATTTTTATTTGGTTGGCCAAATTGTTCAGCTGACCCTGGGTTTCTTTGATTTGTCGCTGGTAATCGGCAATTTTGGCTTCAATGGCATTCAGTTGCGCCTGCTTGGCGGCTTTTTGCTGCTGCAAATCAGTGGCGGTTTGAGCCAAAATGGAGGGTCGGGCGCCCATAACCAAGAAAACGCCGGCAATCAGGAAGGCGGAAAACAGGCGGTATAGTTTGTTATTTGGTTTTTGTTTCCGTGAGGATAACATCTACCATTATTTTACCACGGATTGGAGATTTTGTCCACCTGCCTAGGGCTCAGCAGACAGAGATTTAAAACAGCATTTCCGACGCCCGGCTGATGCGCTTAAGCACCTGTTCTTTGCCATCGGGCAGACTGGCGAACGCGTCAATGATTTCAAACGGCCCAGGCGAGGCTTCCAGGCCACACAGAGCCACGCGCAACGGCCAGAGCACTTCTCCGGTTTTTAATTGGTTGCTCTCAATAAAATTTTTGATCTCTGCTTCAATGTCTTTTTGCGCAAACTTCTCGGCGGACAATGTTTGCAGAAAAATCTGCAGTGAATTCAAATTTTTGAGAATTGTCTCTTTTTCTGATTTTTTCTCCGCCGGAGGCGGACCCGCCGAAGCCTTGCGCGCAGGCGGGCACAAAAGTCCGGGCTCGTATTGCGGCTCCTCGAAAAAGTATTTGACCCTCTCCCCTATCTCGGAGAGTTTTTTAAGCCGGCTTTGTTCGAGCAGTAAAATCTTTTCTAGAAACTCTTTCGGATATTTTTCGGTTTGAATTCCGGCCTTGACCAAATATGGAACCAGTCTGGCAAACAAGTCCTCAATTTTAAGAGCTCGGATATACATGCTGTTAAACCAGTCCAATTTGTCCAAATCAAACACAGCACCGGATTTATTGAGCTTATCAAGGGAAAATTCTGCGACCAATTCACGCATATTGAAAATCTCCTGCTCCGTTTTCGGATTCCAGCCAAGCAGGGCCAAAAAATTTATCAACGCTTCAGGCAGATAACCTTTGTCTAAAAAATCCTTAACCGAGACATCTCCCTCGCGTTTCGAAAGTTTCTTCCCGGTCGCTTGGGACAAGATCGCCGGCAAGTGCACAAACACTGGCAGTGGCCAGCCAAAAGCTTCATACAAGAGAATGTGCTTGGGGGTGGAAGCAATCCACTCATCCGCTCGGATCACGTGGGAAATTTTCATCGAATAATCGTCCACGACAACCGCCAAGTGATACGTGGGAAATCCGTCCGACTTGAGTAGCACCTGGTCATCTACATCCTTGCTCGGAATCTCAATATCGCCGTGTATATGATCATGAAATTTAATTATCCGATCACTCGGCACGTTCAGGCGGATGACATGCGCTTCCTTCGCGGCTAGCTTACTGCTAACCTCTTCTGATGACAATTTCAGACAGAGTTTGTCGTATTTCGGCGGCAGTTTCTGGGCCTGCTGTTCTTCACGCAGTTTATCCAGCCGCTCGCTCGAGCAGAAACAATAGTAAGCCGCTTTTTTTTCAATCAACTCTTGGGCATATTTTTGATAAATTGGCAGCCGCTCGGATTGGATGTAGGGCCCGAACTCACCGCGAAATTTGAGGCCCTTGTCCCAATACGGCCCCTCATCGCTGACGATTCTCAGAGTCTCCAAACTTTGCACAATATTCTCCAGCGATCCGGGCACGAGCCGCTGGCGATCTGTGTCCTCGATGCGCAGGAGATACTTGCCATTATTTTTGCGCGCCCAAAGAAATTCGTAAAGCGCGGTGCGGATGCCACCAATATGCAAAAAACCTGTCGGACTCGGCGCAAATCTAGTTCGAACTTCGGGCATATTTTTTATACTTATAAATTTTCCAAATAAACATCGGGACGGCGTTCCAAATGCGCTTAAGGCGCCAGGGCTGAGTGATCAGCCGCCAAAACCATTCCAAGCCCCAGGATTTGGCCCAGGAAGGTGCAACTGGGTGTTTTTTGGCGATATAGTCAAAGCTGCCACCCACTCCCATGGCTACCCGAACATTCAGATCGGGCAGGTTTTGGCTCAGCCAGATTTCCTGCTTGGGCGGCGAGTAAGCTATCAACAGTATATCAGAATTGCTCCGGCTAATCTCTTCGACGATCTTGGCGTCAAACGGCCGACCAGACAGCGCCAGTTTGATATTCAGGTTAGAAAAAAGTTTTTTGAGTTCATAAGCTGACTGCGCCGCCACGTTACCAGAGCCGCCGACCAGGCTTAGCGAGTAGTTTTTTTCTTCGGCCAATTCTGCGATGTCATAAATAAACCGGCTGCCGCTGATTTGTTCCTGAATGACCGAACGGATATATGGCCGGTCAAAAATAATGGACAAGAGCGAGCGCCATAAGCCGACTTTCGGAGAGGACAGATATTTAGCCGCCCAAAGTATGCCGACGCCATCGGGCAGGGACAAATCCGCATTATTAAGAATATTTCTATAGCTGGAATTATCTAGCGCCCAAACAATCAGCTCTGAGTATGGAGTCACAACGCTGTGCGGTTGTCCGGATTTTACAAAATTATCGATTGCTTCAATCGCCTCGTGCTTGGTTATATTATCCACCAGAACTCCCGCAATACTGCTTTTCATGGTAGAATTATAGCATAGCTTTCTGAGAAATTTACTATGGATATAAAGCGTCAGTTCAAAAAACATGCGGAGCAACACATCCACTCCCCTGCCCACGCTTTGGCAGACGAGCTTTCGAATAAATTTTCAGACAAGCGTCATTTCGGATTTTATCTGAAACTGGCGTTGACGCACGATCACGGTTTTCTGCGGCGCATTGCCGGTGAGGTGCTAGAGAGTAAAACGACCAGGAAACCAGGCGCTTTATTCGCATATTTATTAAAAAAGAACCGCAATCCTGACGAAAGTCAGGGTCTCAACAAAGATGCTGAAAATAGTCCAAGCCCCAAATCCGATCCTAAATAAGAAAACCACTCTCGTTAAAAAGATCGATGACGAGCTGGTTAAACTCGCCGATGAAATGATCAAAACCTCCCGCGTGGTCAACGGCATCGGCCTGGCCGCCCCGCAGATCGGCAAATCCATCCGATTTTGCATTATCAACCTCGAACACCTCGGCCTGCCGCCCTTTGCCCTGGTCAACCCAAAAATTGTCACAAAATCCTGGAAAAAAGTGGAGCTGGAGGAAGGCTGCCTGTCGATCCCCGGAATCTTCGGAATTGTGAAACGCCCGGTTGAGATCACGGTCGAGGCGCAAAATCTCGACGGTAAAAAACATAAATTCGATGCCGACGGCATGCTCTCCCGAGTGATCCAGCACGAAGTCGATCATCTGGACGGAATTTTATTTACGAGCAAGATTATCAGAAAAACGTCCGGCAAACCGGATGAGAAGATGTAACATGCTAAAAATCATATTCGCCGGCACAACTGAATTCGGCATCCCGACCCTGGAAAAACTCTCCGCCAAAGGCGGATCCCTGCCGGCCGGGCAGGCGGGCGCCTCCGGCGGAAAAACTCCTTTTGAAATTGTTTTAATCATTACCCAGCCGGACAAGCCCGCCGGCCGGGACAGGAGACTTACTCCCCCGCCGATTAAAGTTTGGGCCCTAAAGAACGGCATACCGGTTGAGCAGCCTGAAAAAATTTATAATTTAAAATCTATAATTTCTAATTTAAGTCCTGATCTTTTATTGGTTGCGGCTTACGGTCAGATTCTCCCCCAGGCAATTCTTGATCTGCCCAAATTTGGCTCGATCAATATTCACGGCTCCGTGCTGCCCAAATACCGGGGCGCGACGCCGATCCAGGCGACTATTCTCAATGGCGACAAAAGCGCCGGGATAACTCTGATCCAGATGGATGAAAAAATGGATCATGGCGATATTTTGGCTATCCGAACTATGGCCCTGACCGGTCGAGAAACCTTGCCGGAGCTTTATCATTCGCTCTCACTCTTGTCAGCCGAATTAGTCAGCGAAGCGCTGACTAATTTAGTCGCCGGCCGGCTGTCCCGTCAACCTCAAAATCACCTAGAAGCCAGCTACACCAAAATGCTCACTCGGGACGACGGGAAAATCGATTGGGCCCGATCCGCCGCAGAAATTGACCGCAAGATCCGCGCCTACAACCCGGAGCCCGGAACCTGGACGACCTTGGGCGGCAAACTTGTAAAAATCCTGGAAGTTGAAATTATCAGCGATCACAAAATCGAACTGCCCGGCAAACTTTACGGCACCGGCGAAGGGTTGGCCGTTAAATGCGTCGATAACTCGTTACTGCTCAAAAAAGTCAAACCGGAAGGCAAAAACGAAATGACCGGTAAGGATTACCTTAACGGCCTGCAAAGCTTGAATAACAAGCTGTTTCTCTGATTTTATTTTACCTCTATTTTTGACGATCGCACAAAACAGAGGTAATTCTCATGCCAGGGAACGGCCGCCGTCGACCGCCAGCACTTGGCCGGTCACAAAATCCGAATCAATCAAGAACAATACGGCTTTGGTAATTTCATAGGCTCCGCCCCAGCGCCCAAGAGGAGTATTGCGCAGTGCTTCCGCATTTTCCACATCCGGCAAATCCGCCGGTTTTAATATTGGCCCGGGCGCGATGCAGTTGACCATGACCCCGGGCGCCAGCTCCTTGGCCAGCGATTTAGTCAAGCCCTCCACAGCGCTTTTGGCCACATTGTAGGGCAAATAATCTTTGTAGGGCTGCGATTGTACCGACCAATCCGAGAATAAAATTATTTTGCCCTTTATATCTCCCGGATTTTTCAAGAGTTGATCCCCGACGGCCTTTGACATCAAAAATGCGCTTCTGGCAATCGGCCGCATCGACTTATTCCATGTTTCATCGTTGAGTTCGGCCCAAGTAGTCCTTATATAATTGGCCGCCATATGAATCAGGCCGTCAACATGGCCGTATTTTTTTAGGGTTTCCGCAATGACATTTTTAACGTCCGCTTCCGCAGTTAAATCCGCCTTGATATACAAAATTTCCTGCCCCAGATCCGGCTCGCTTGTCATATAAGTCACTGCCAGTTTCGCTTCATTCTTCAAAAGGCCCTGAGCCACATCCAAGCCAATCCTTGCCGCCCCGGTCACAATGAACACCTTATTTTTAATTTCCACGGCCTTGATAATTAATTTTATAAATCACGCCAGCCTTGTCATCGGAGACATACATGACGCCGCCCGGCTGAATCAAAACATCCACAGGACGGCCCAAGGCCGTGCCTTGGGAAAACCAACCGGAAATAAAATCTTCCAGACCTTCAAAATTAGCTTTGGCGTCGAGCTTGACCCTCATCAGTTTGTAACCGGTAGGTTCGCTCCGGTTCCAAGATCCGTGGAAAGCCACAATCAAATCATACCAATACTCCTCCGGCCAGCCTTCCTCCGGAACAAATCCCAATCCCAGCGGGGCAGAGTGAGCCTGCAACTCAATTGCGGGCGGGGTTTTGCCGTTACACGGGTCTTGGATATAAACCTTTTTATCAAAAGCGGTATCGTGAACATTTTGCGCATAACAAATCGGCCAGCCGTAATTTTTGCCTTCTTCCAGAATGTTGATCTCGTCGGGCGGGGTGTTATCCCCCAGATTGTCCCGGCCCATATCCGTGCCCCACATCCGGCCATCGACATAACTCCAATCAAAGAAAACGGTGTTGCGCAGGCCACTGGCGAATTGCTTAAAATCACTGCCATCGGGCTTCATGGAATAAATCGCGGCCCGGCGGTCATCTTTCTCTTCACAAACGTTGCAGGAAGAGCCAATGGAAACATACAGCCTCCCGTCCGGGCCAAACTTCAGCGTTCTAGTAAAATGCCCGCCACCTGCGGGCAGGTCGGCAATTTTCGTGCCTTTGTCATCGGAATAAGTCGCAATTCGGGTAATTTTTCCCTCCTGGGCGAAATACAGCGCGCCGGAATTTTGAGGATCAAACGCCAAACCGTGCGGATTATTCAGTTTGCGCAGCACGTCGTTTTGCGAAACGACTTTGCCACTCTTTATTTCCAACATGGTAACCACCCCGGCCGAGGTTCGAGAGACCCATAAATTGCCAAATCCATCGAAAGCCATGACCCGGGCGCCGGGCAATTTATCGGCAAAGATTTCGATTTTAAAATTATCCGGAACCTTAAGAGGCATCTTGGTCAGGTTTTCGCCCGGCTTATTTATGTTCCCGCCATTATCTGATGTTTTCGGAGCAGCTGGAACCTCACCCCGCAAGTTAACCTGATAAAAATAAATGCCGTATAAAATGGCGACGCCCGCAGCCACTACGACCAGATTTTTAAGAAATATTTTCATTAGATTTCAATAATATTATTTTTTGTAGTGTCAATGAACTCTATCCCGTCCGCTTTTAAAAACATGCCGTATAAATTATACAAAAAACCGCTGATCGGGATATTGACAATCGCATCGTGGACTGGAAATGCTTTTTTTGGTTTGACGGCTTTGGCATAATCAATCGCATCTTGAGCCTTAAGCCAAGGCCCGGCAATCGGCAGAGCCAAAATTTCCACGGGTTTTTGCGGATTATAAAAGGCGTCTCCCGGATAGAACAATTTATCGGCCACCAAAAAACCCGTGTTTTCCACTTGGCCATAATCTTGATAGATCACCGCATGCTTATCCCCATGCCCTTCAATATTCACTCCCTTAAAATTATAGGACTGGCCGTGAGCGAGAAGTTCATAGGGTAATGATTCTTTCGCCAGCAGCTTGCCGACAGACTCATTGGTAAAAATTTTAACTCCCGGATTGTTAGTAAGCAGGGCCTTGACCGAATCGATGTGCAAGTGATCCTGGTGTTCATGCGTAATTAAGACAATGTCGACATTTTTGACATCCTTTTGGCCGCTCTCAATGCTAAAAGCTCCGGGATCGGTCAAGATTCTAACCCCGCTCTCTTCTATCAATAAACAACAATGGCCATATTTCGTGATTTTCATATCAAACGTTCAGTTGGTCAATTTTCGCGGCCAAAATAAAATCATTCTCAGTGAGTCCATCGTTGGCATGCGTCCAAAGTTCCACCGCAACTTTACTGTAAGAGATCTGCATATCTGGGTGGTGATCTTCCGCCTGGGCGATCAGGGCAATTTTATTTACAAAACCCATGGTGTCCACGAAATTTTTGAACTGAAACCGCTTTCGGAGCTTTTTATCATCAATCACCGACCAGCCTTTGGGCAATTGCGGCAAATATTTGGCGATTTGCTTTTTACCAAACGGCGGAATGCCGCCTTCGCACGGGATACAACGTTTCTGCGCCAGTTTCATGATTTTTTAAATAACCCCCTTAATTGATCCTCAGCCAAAATATGATTCTGCATTGCTTGTTCCAGATCAGCCCTAGTTTCAATTCCGTCCTCAGACAAAACCAGATCAAGCGCGTATAATTTAAAAAAATATCGATGCGTGCCGCTAGGCGGACACGGGCCGATATAGGTTGTGGTACCAGCGCTGTTTTTGCCCACTGTTCCGGGCGGCATGCTATTTTCGTCAATTGCCACAGTTTTCGGCGGAATATTCCAGACCACCCAATGTGTATAAGTTCCGGCTGGCGCGTCCGGATCATCCATAATCAAAGCCAGGCTTTTGGCGCCAGCCGGAATATCCGCGAATCGCAGCGGCGGGTTTACATTTTCGGCCGAGCACGTATATTTTTTCGGCGTCATGGAGCTGTTTTCAAAAGCCGGGCTGCTGATTTTCATAATGTAAAAAATTAATGATATCTAATCTCAAAGTTATGATAACCTTTTGGCGCTGATTCTTCAATTTGCACATCATCGACTTCGCCGCCAAACGGGCCGTTCCCGCACCATTTGATAAACTCTTGCAACCGGGCCTCGTCCCCTTCCGCTTCAATCAGCACTGAATCGTCCGGGCCATTTTGGGCAAAACCACACACGCCCAGCCTATCCGCCATAATTTTGGCTTCGTTGCGAAAATTCACTCCTTGCACAAATCCGACAATTTTTAGATTGACGTGCTTCATATCTGAATTCTAGCACAAAAACAGCGGCATCTGCAGCCGCTGTTTTTTTCTTATGATTTATTCCCAAAGTCAAACGTGAAGTGCCTAATTGCCTTTAAATCGATTTTATAAACTTCCCGGATAACCGTATCTGCCGTGCCAAATACTGCTTTGCCCCAATCAAAGCCCAAGTTAGCCGCAGCTGATTTAATTGCCTCCTCGCTCAGCCCTTCAAGTTCCACATAAGTTGGCACTCGAGGCCAAGTGTCGATATCGACAATTACATCAGCCAACGTAAATTTATGGCGGATCTTTTCTTGCTCGCGATCCATAACCAGCCCCATCGCTTCCAAAAAAGCTTTGACCTTGTCCGGCTCAGTAATTTTAAATTCAATTTCAGTTGTCCCCGTAGCGGTCCGCTCTTTCACGTGCTTATAAGTAAACGTGACGCCCTTACTGGTGGTTCGAATACGACCGAATTTTCGTTCCGCATACCATTTGCCTTCTGGGTCATGAAAAATTTTTTCTGTAATCTTTTCTTCGCCTAAATCTTTTGCGCCCAAAGAGACTAATTTTTCAATTAGTTTAGGTTTGTCGATCTCTAGAAATTTAACTTCAATTTCAATATTATCCATTCGATTTAACTACTCCGGCGTGTTGGCCATCGGTGCAATGACATTCGACCAATGGCTGACCATGAGCATGACAGCCTTCGGTGCCACAATTTTTCGGCGTGGACGAAACACCGCCACACACCGGACAGACGTAATGCTTGTTCATAAATTTATTTCACCTCGAATACCACCGTAATAGACGCGGTGATGTCCTGGCTGCCAGTTTCAACAGCCGGAGCGCTGCCGCCGCCGCCCATGCCCGCTTTGCTGTCCATCATATATGGAATGGGTGTATCATAACCAGAGCTTTCTGAGATACTGACGATGCGGCCAAGCCGGAGGCCGGCCTGATCCGCCAGTTCTTTGGCCTTTTGCTTAGCCTTATCAATTGCCTGCTTGCGGGCTTCCTGCTTTAAGTTATCCGGGTCATCAAAGCTCAAACCCACTCCCTGGATCTGGTTACTGCCCGATGATACCGCCGCATCCAAAACTTTGTTCAGAGTGTCCGTAGATTTGTCCACACCGTGAATTTTTATAGTCAAATTTTGGTTGGCCTGATATCCGTTAATCTCATTTTTGCCGTTGGTATAAGTGTAATTCGGATAAACGTTAAGGTTGGACGTCACAATGTCCTCGTTGGCAATGCCCAATTTTTTCACTGCCTCGGCGATTTTGTTGATACTTTTATTATTCTCATCCGACGCGCCCTTGGCTGTATCCGCCTGTGTCAGCACGCCCAGACTGACCGTAGCTAAGTCAGGTTTGCCCGTGACCTTGCCCTCGGCCGTCATCGAGATCGTATTGTCCGGCTTGGAAGGTGAAATGGTCTTGGCCAGGGTTATGGCTTTCTCCACAACCGCTAAGGCCAAAAATACGGCGATTAAAATTACGATTGCTTTTAACACGGGTCTGTTGTTGGTTTGAAAGTTTGTATCCATAAATTTTTGTTAATTGTGCTTAAAATATAGCAAAATATAATTATCCGGGCAAAAGAAGACGGGCGCCAACATTGCAGTCAGCGCCCGATTGTTGCCTATTGGCTGTCGCGAGTCGTCAGAGACACATGCGTTCCATCGCTCCGAAGAGCGGGGATCACATTCTGAGCCGTTACGTTGTCGCTTCTTTGCTTTGGAAGCAGAAGCTCGGCTCTATCGCCTCTGGTTCAGGATTGCGCCCGATTACGCTACGGCGGGCCTCGCTGGCCGCGGTCGATGTCCGGGTCGCGACCCATCGATGCCCTTTCCCTCGTCGTGCACTCGTCCTGACTCCGCTTGGTGACGGTGCTCACGAAATCGAGGGTGAACACACAGATTTGCACCCGGTGACCTCCTTTAATGCCGATCGAACTGCTGTCGCCTGACAGAAACGGGGACTTAGCTTGTCTCCCCATCTCTTTGCAGCTCTACGGCATCCTGCCTACTACCGCCACATCGCGTTCGGAACGCAATGTGGTTAAAAACATCTTAAATCACCAGCTATTGTCTGTCAACAACAATCAAATGCTACAATACGTCCATGGGGAACATTTGGCTCACTCTGAAACAAAAATCTTGGTTCATTCCCGCAGTTTTGACCCTGTTCGGCTTGATTCTGTTCGCCAACACAATCCCCAACCAGATGTTTTGGGATGACAATGATTTTATTCTAAACAACCAGTTTGTCCACAACTGGTCGCATTTGCCGGAATATTTTTCACAAAATGTCGTTGCCGGCGCCAATATCGTCAGTAACTATTGGCGGCCGGTTCTATTGATAGTGTTTTCTGTCGAATACCATCTCTGGGGCAGCCAGGTCTATGGTTATCACCTCGTTAACTTATTTATTCATATCGCGGATAGCATTCTGCTGTTCTATCTGCTGCGGGCATTATTCAAAAAAGATTCGCTGGCTTTTTTAACTGCTCTGGTATTTCTGATCCATCCGCTGCAAACCGAGGCGGTCACTTACGTCAACAGCTTGGGTGATTCCCTCTCGGTTTTATTCATGTTGCTGGGCTTGAATAATTATTTGTTTTGGCGACAGTATAAAGTTCGCTCTTCTTTCTGGTGGTCAATCGCCTTTTTCCCGCTGGCTTTGATGTCGAAGGAAACCGCGATCGTCTATCCAGGATTGATTCTGTTAATTGAGCTGTTTTTTCGCAATCCCGAATTTAATTCGAGGTTACGTAATTTCTTTTACAATCTGTGGCCCAGCGTTGTCATTGCCGGATTCTACATCCTCCTTCGCGCCACGGTTTTAAATTTCCAAAACACTTTTAACCTTTACAACGAGCAAAATTTATTCACCAGCCATGTCTATGTCCGCATTTTGACTTTTTTCAAAAGCCTATGGGTCTACCTCGGTCTTTTGATTTATCCGCATGATCTGCACATGGAGCGCTCAATTGAAATCGCCCAAAGCCTCCGGAATTCTCAGGTCATCGCCGGTTTCGCGCTGTTCGTAATTTTGATCGCGGCCGCCTTCTGGCAATTCAAAAAGCGGCCAGCGGTTTCATTCGGCTGCCTCTGGTTTCTGATTTGTTTGGCGCCTGTTTCCAACATTTTGGTGCCGATCAACGGCCTGCTCTATGAACACTGGTTATATCTGCCCATGGCCGGCTTCTGGATCAGTTTTTTTTCTATTCTTCCCTCTCCCTTTACGGGAGAGGGTGCCCCGAAGGGGCGGGTGAGGGTCGCCCAAGCCATCTCAATATTATTGCTCATTTACCTGGTCTTTTTGGCCAAAACAACCATCTCCCGCAACGCCGAATGGCGTGATCCGATCATTTTTTATAACCAGACCCTGCGCTATGCGCCAACCAGTTACCGCGTAATCAATAACCTCGGCATGGCCTATGACGATGACAACCAGCACGAAAAAGCAATCGAAACCTACCAACGGGCCATTGCGCTTAATTCTGACATTCAAGTCGCCTACCACAATTTAGGCAATGCTTACAAAGCCCTTGATCGCAAAGATCTCGCGATCGAAAATTTTAAGTTGGCGATCGAAAAGGACCCGAAGTTCACTTACTCTTACAACGCCCTGATTCAAATCTATCTCGACGACCATGACAGCAAAAAAGCCCTCGAATACCTCAGGCTTTTGGAAGAACTTTATCCGAATGATGATTCGATCAAACAATTGATCGATCAGGTGGAACGCCGACTTTAAGTTTTCTTGGGGTTATATTTGTCCTGAATGTAAAAGATGGCGATCGTGCAAACGGCAACCAGAACGGTCATCACGACATAAAACTGAAAACTGGTATGGTGGAAACCAAAATAAATCGCGATCTGCAAGATCAACTGCAGGGCCAACACAATGCTCAGCACGAAATACGGGATCAGGACGATCGCGTATTTTTCTTTCTTGTGGCCGACCAGAGCGTTAACGATGATCGAAACGATCAGCAGCGGAATGATGAAAAACGAATGAACCACGATTACGCTTAAATTTTGGAAATAATCAAGCGGCAATGGCGCATAAAGGCGGCCAAGATCATAAAGCACCCGCTCACCCAAAGCAACCAAGGCCAAAACCAGAAGGGTGATCACAAATCCGGTGCCCGGAGTCATCTTGTAATGCCAAAGTGAGTCTTGTTTGGTCAAATCATCCATGGGTTTAATCTTTCTTAATATATTTCTGGATAAAAAAGACGATTCCGGTCAGAACCGCGACCACGAGCAGCAGGACAATATAGACGCCGTAAACCGCGTTCTTGTCGAGAATGTATTTGCTCGCGTTCCACAGCAGCCGAACAATCAACCAACCGGCGACCAAATAATAAGGCTCGGAGAGGACCCGGAACCGCTCTTTGCTGTGCAGAAACGACATATGCAGAGTCGTCGCCGCCAACAAAAACGGAATTACTACCAGGGCGTCAAAAATCAAGCGGCCGTTAATATCGGTGGGGAAATGCGTATGAATGTCGCTGATGGCCTTGTTGCCCAAAATCAGGAGGGCAAAAAACAAAACCAGCTCCAACAGATAGCTGTAAGGGGAGATAAAATTAGTCCGGGCAATCGGAATGGCTGAACTGATTTCACCGAAAGTTACGGGCGCTAGAGCCGGTGCCGGCGCGCTCGGCGCGCTGGATTGCCCGTGGGAAACGAGCAAGGAAAGGGCCTGATCGACATCTCCGGCCTGCCAGCCATGACCAAGCAGCGCTTGGCGGATTTCTGAGCCATTGCGGCCTTCAGCCAGAGCGCTTTTGATGTAATTGATCAAACTTTGTTCGAGCATGTATATATTATATAGCTTGGGCTTTTTTTAGGCAATTAGTCGGCGTTTAAAATTTCGTCCGGCACCAGCCACTGGCAGGAGGTTTTGTCAGCCTTGATCCGCGCCACATCCTGCGCAATGTCCTTTTCATGAGAACGCGCAAACGCGGCGATTATCCGCTGTGTTGCCTCGTTGTCTAAATTTTTCAGATCAAACGCGACGACCGAATAATTGTCCAGTTCCACCCGCTGGTAGGCGGCAATCCCGGCCGGCACACTTTCGGCTTTGTTGACGATAAAAAAGATCCGACCGTACTTTTGCCTTACCAGTTCCCCGGCTGGCAGATGGAAAGAGAGTTCCGTCAGCGTTTTGGCTTCCGCACCGGTCAAAAACAAAACATCGTAGCGCAGCCAACAATCATTGTCCGAGACGCGCGCAATTACGAGATCGGATGGGCCAAGGCCGAAATTCTGCAGCCACTCCCCCACCTGATAGAATTTTTCACGCTCCGAATTGTAATTATACGCCGCCGCCCGATGCGCCTCGAACAAAACCTCAAACCGCCAAACGCTGCGCCCGGTAACCAACAAGGCGATCACGAGCGCTATGCCAAGCCCCCACTTCAGATACTTTTGGTCCAGCTGCTCAATTCGCCACTTGTCGAACCACCAAAACAGGCTTAAAAAGATGGCAAACAGACTGAACAAATAACTCTGATAAATGAAATTCGGAATTTTAGAGATGATTAGAGATATCGCCAAGAGGTTGGCCGCAAACCAGCCCAAGCAGAGCCCCAGCATTTTTGCTTCAACCGTAATTCGTAATTCGTAATTCGTAATTCGAATACCAAGAGTCAGCAGAGCGCCAATTATTCCCAGCCAATACCAAACCGTCCAACCGAACAAATACCGGTGCGGCAAATAGTCCGTAATATAAAAATGCCAGGGCCGCCCCCACCCTTCGTAGTTGACGGCATGAAAAAAAGATACCAGGATTTCATTTTTGAACGTGCCTGGCGAGGCAATCAGCAGGGGCGAATAATACGCAATCAGCCAGCCGGCCAGCCAAGAGAGAGAGGTCCAAAAGTTCCGATTGAATTTTTTCTGGTCCCAAAACAAAAGGAGCACAAATCCAGCCGCCGGCAGCGCGCCGAGCAGATTTTTGGCCATGACCGGCAGGGCCACGAGCAAAGCGATGACAGCTAAGCGCTTCCAGGAATAATTTAAACGCTCTGCTCGGTCTTTTTCAAGATAAAATAAAATCCCGCCAAAGGCCAAAACGGCCGTAAACGCCAGAACAATATCCGAGACGCCGAACGCATAACCGGTTATCAACTCGTGGGTAAACGGCGTATTGATCCAAAATAAGCTGGCCAAGAGCGCGGCGAACGCCGCGAGTAAATTCCTGGAAAACCAAAAGACAATCGCAATGAACAAGATCCCGGTCAACAGCGTCACAAAGGCATAAGAGAGCCGCTTAACTTCTATGCTGACATGTCCGTCGAGCTCGAAAAACGCATAAGGCACGTAAGCAAACAGCGGGGGGATATGTTGCCAAAACGGGCCCTCCATCCAGTTCCCCTGTTTATCATCCAGCGGGTTGACCCGGATCATGGGTGGGAAAAATTGCCGGGTGATATTGGCCGCGACGGTCGAATTGGAGGATTCATCATGCGCGCGCAGGTCTTTTTGGAAGATCAACGGCAAATCTGATTTGACATTGTGCGAAAACCACGTGGCGAAAATCATTATAAACATGGTCACGACAATCAGCTTTGAATGTTTGTTCATGATTAATATTTTAGCACCAATTTATCGCTTTTAGCGAGGATTTGTTGTGAGGGTTGACAAAATCGCCAAAAAGGAGTATAATTAGTTGTTAGTTAAATCCCGTTAGAAATAAGTGATTAGCATACAATTATCGCTAATTACGACAACGGTTAATCTTAATCAATCCCCTTTTTAGAAAAATTTCTAAACGGGATAAATAATCGACTCGATACCAAATTGCGCTGTATTTCTGGCCCTTGGACGTTCGGGTCTCCGCCTACGCGTAAAGCTTCGGCGGATCCGCCATAGCTTTAGCGACGGCGGAAGAAACTCATTTTTTATGGTCAATCCGACCAACACTTCTTTCGAAGGGTTAGGAATAGCTCCCAAGCTGTTTGAAATCCTCCAACAACTTAGGTTCACTATACCGACCCCGATTCAGTTCCAATCGATTCCGATTGCGATTGAAGGCAAAGATGTCATGGGCATTGCGCAAACCGGAACTGGCAAGACCATGGCTTTTGGCATTCCGATGATTCAGCGCCTGGCTCAAAACAAAGGCCGCGGCCTGATCATTTTACCGACCCGCGAACTTGCGTTGCAAGTCGACGAGGCTCTGCAAAAAATCGGCCGCCAAGTCGGACTCAAAACTTCCGTCTTAATCGGCGGCGAACCAATCAACAGACAGATCCGCAGCCTGCGCCAAAATCCACATATTATCATCGGCACCCCCGGTCGCATCAACGATCATCTGGAACAAAAAACAATCGATCTGTCTTCGGTCACGATTTTGGTTTTGGACGAAGCCGACCGCATGCTCGACATGGGCTTTGAGCCCCAGATCCGCCGCATCCTGGCCAAAGTGCCCAAAGCCAGACAGACCATGCTGTTCTCGGCCACCATGCCGAACTCCATCGTTCAGATCGCCACCTCATACATGACCATCCCGATCCGAATCGAAGTGGCGCCATCCGGCACCGCCGCGCGCGACGTGGCCCAGGAAGTTTTCTTCGTCGCCCGCGACCAGAAAGTTTCTCTGCTGACCAAGATTTTAACCGAACATAAAGGCAGCATCCTGGTTTTTACCCGGACGAAATTTGGCGCCAAAAAAATCGCCCATGCCGTCCGCAATATGGGCCACACCTCTTCTGAAATCCATTCCAACCGCTCCCTGGGCCAGCGCAAAGAAGCTCTGGAAGGGTTCAAAATCGGCCGTTACCGCGTGTTGATCGCCACCGATATTGCGGCCCGCGGCATCGACGTTAGCGGCATTGAGCTCGTGATCAACTACGATCTGCCGGAAAACCCGGAAGATTACGTCCATCGCATCGGCCGTACTGGCCGGGCGGGCCTGGCTGGCAAAGCGATTTCCTTCGCCACGCCGGACCAGCGCTACGATGTTCGCAGTATTGAACGCCTAATCAGAATTACCCTTCCGGTCAAGCAAGCTGAAGGGTTGCAATCGATTCCCACCACGGGCCGAGCTGAATTCAGACGCGAAGCCCGTCCAATGCCCAGCCGCCCGGGCCAGCCGCGTCATGATTATGTGCGCGAACAGGGCAACCGCTCCTCTGATCGCCCTGCCCGCCCTGGGTTTAGAAAACCCGGCCGCTATAAATCGCGCGACCAGTTTCCCCGCCGCGATCCCAGCCGACCGCAGGATCAAGGGTTTGATGCGAACCGCATCCGCTATCGCGACGACCGCAGCTCTTACTAAACCAAAGCCGCCCTACCTGGGCGGTTTTATTTTTGCTACTCTTTCCTTATATGATGCCTTACGATCATGCCGCCACCGGTTATTTATTTGCTTTTGTTTTGCTTAAAATTTTGCACCCGGCCCTTTCTTTGGATCAAGTAAATTCATTACTGCTATGGAGTTTATTTTGGGCTGTGGCGGTGGATTGGGATATGATTATCTCCTTCATAATGCTCCGGTCCGTCCGGATACGAAACAATGTCAGCCACCGGCGTTTTCTGACCCACACGCCAATATTCGGATTGGTGATCGGACTCAGTATATATTTTCTTTCCGACTCTCTTTATGCGCAGTATTTTGCCTTGGTGTTTTTGGCCTCGTTTACCAGCCACATGGTCGTGGATTCGATTGAAATTGGAATTATGTGGCTTTGGCCGTTTAGCAAAAAACAATATTTCTTATTCGAGGCCAACACTGACAGCAACCCTTATATCCATGAAAGTTTATTGATATTTTACATAAAGATGTTTCGTAACGTGTATATGAGGATGAAAACGTTTTATGTCGGGCTGGTCGCGGTTTTTGCAGCCCTCGTAATTTTTTTCATGAACCCTTGAAATCAAAAAAAGCCATAGAAATCATTTTTTTCGCTTCAGATATTTTTTGCCTTTCAGCTGCTCCGGCAAAAGATCTTCCTTTGGATACAATTCATAACCTTGGTGGTAGCCCAAATCCTTCATAAGCTTGGTCGGGGCATTGCGGATCATCATCGGGATCGGCAGATTGCCCAGCTCTTTGACGTCATCGAGCGCTTCATAATAAGCATTGTAAGAATCGCGATTCTTAGGGGCCAAAGCCAGATACGCCACGCCGTGCGCCAGATTGACCGCCGCCTCCGGCAAGCCTATAGTTTCAACGGCGCGGAACACATCATTGGCGACGACCAAAGCCGTGGGTTGCGCCAATCCAATGTCTTCGGATGCGAACACGACCATGCGCCGGGCAATAAATTTCGGATCCTCGCCTGATTCAATCATCCGGGCCAAATAATACAGCGCTGCATCCGGCTGGCTGGCCCGCATGGATTTGATAAACGCGCTAATCGTGTTGTGATGCTCTTCGCCCTTCTTATCGAACCGCAGGAATTTGCTCTGCAGCGTGTTCTTCAGGTTCTCAACTGTAGCTTTGCCGTAAAAATTAACCGTATTCTCCAACATAGTGATTGCCTGCCGCGCATCGCCGTTGGCCATATTGACCAGCCATTCTTTGGATTTTTTATCGAGCTTGACTCCGGTGCGGTCAATGATTTTTGACATTTCTTCGGCCGAAAATTCATGCAGGACAAACACCCGGCAGCGAGACAGCAACGCCGGGATAATCTCGAAGCTGGGATTTTCCGTAGTTGCGCCGATCAGAGTGATTTCTCCTTTTTCGACAAACGGCAGCAAGTAATCCTGCTGGGCTTTGTTGAACCGATGGATTTCGTCCAGAAACAAGACTTTCGGTTTGGCCGTGTTGGCATTCACCCCGTTAGAAGTCCGGTATGTAAACATATCGGCAGACGTCCCAGGCGTCTTACTTCTAACGGGGTTCACAATCTGCCGGACATCATCTTTACCAGATGAAACTGCGGACAATTCAAACAGGTCGGCATTCAGAGCTTTGGCATAAATTTTGGCCAGGGTCGTCTTGCCCACGCCCGGCGGTCCCCAAAAAATGAAGGAAAACAAATGCTTGTTCTCGATGGCGATTCTTAACGGCCTATCAAGGCCGACCAAATGCGCTTGCCCGATAAATTCTTCCAGGTTTTTGGGTCGAATCTTTGATGCTAACGGTTCCATTTGCTTTGAGTTTCTTTTGCTTAGAACTCCCCTCTCCATTAAAAAAATAAAGCGGCGCCAATGCCGCTGTCCACAGGTAAATTCCCTATCTTTAATTTTACTCCTGTAAGCAGTGGCTTGTCAAAAGACCAGTAAATTTTCAGTTTTAAACGGCAGCTATTTCTGGATTACAAAACACGAGCGCTTAAATGTCAAAGTTGACGAAATAATTATAACTTTTTACGATGCTTATGGAAAGGAGAAATGGATGCAACAAAGGATGAAACGCGTATGCGCCAGTCCATGATTTGCGGTCCAACCCTTAAGGCGGTTATGCCTTCTATATAAATAAGTTCGACAAGCCAAACATGGACACCACGCATACTGACTAAAAATCCCGATAACGGGATTTTTAGTTTTAGATTTCAAAATCCAAATAATAAATCGCTATTCCGAGCTTCTTGGCTGTTTCGTGCTCGTCCATTGCCCCTCTCGATCGCTCCCACCTCGGGGTCATGAACACATCGGTAACCAGACCGCTGCTCAGGACGTTGCGCCAAAATTGATAAAAATCATGTTCGGGCGAGTGTTTGACGATTTCCAACACTTCGGGCCGAAAAATATCGCCGCTGGAAAAAACGGCAAAGCCATGCAACTGCTCCAAATGGCGAGCAAATCTGACCAGGCGCTCAAAATTTTTGGTCACATGCTCCGACCCTTCCGAACTGACCAGGCCGGCGCAATAACCCAGTCTCGTCCCAGTTTTGGCTCGCGTCAAGATTGGAATCAATGCGCTGTGAACGGTATGCAAAGAGTCGCCCGGCTTTAACTTGATGATTATTTCGTCCGCCATTCGTCCGCCATTCGTCCGCCATCGGTTAAAATAACTTTTAATTCGAGCCCAAAAGCCGATCCTAACACCCAAAAAACCAAGCCCCACAAAAATCAGCCAGCCAAACGGCGTAAAAGGCGTCAACACCGAAATGGCCCCCAATATGATCAGAGTCACGCCGACGATTTTTTTAAGCAGAACTTTCTTTTCCAAGGTTGTTATTTAATAATGGCTTTAGCCACGGCTGCGGCCACGCCCGGATCAAATACGGATGGCAAAATCTTATCCGGAGCGGGATTTTGCACAAAACCGGCCAGGGCATTGGCGGCGTTGATGAACATTGTCGAGGAAAATTGGACAACTCCGTTGTCCAAAGCGCCGCGAAAAATCCCAGGAAAAGCCAGGACATTGTTGATCTGATTGGGGAAATCCGACCGCCCGGTGGCCACAATGAACGCGCCGGCAGAGTGGGCCTGATCCGGCATGATCTCCGGCACCGGATTGGCCAAAGCCAGGATAATTGGTTTTTCATTCATGCTCCGAATCATCTCCGGCAACAGCAAATTCGGTTTACTCAGGCCGACAAAAATGTCCGTGGCTTTAATTATCAGAGCCAGATCCCCTTTTATTTTTTCCCGATTCGTGGATTTGGCTATTAAAACTTTCTCGTCATTGAGTCCAGCCCGGCCTTCAAAAATCGCGCCTTTGGTATCACCAACTACTATATTTTTAAATCCGTATTCGAGCAATAATTGCGTTACGGCCAATCCGGCCGCGCCCGCGCCGTTAATGACAATTTTGACTTGCTCTTTTGTCAGGCCGCGAAGCTTGAGTGAATTGATCAGCGCGGCCAGGACCACCACAGCCGTGCCGTGTTGGTCATCATGCATAACTGGAATGTCCAATTCCGCACGCAGCCGCCGCTCGATTTCAAAGCAGCGCGGCGCCGAAATATCTTCCAGATTGATGCCACCAAACACCGGTGCCAGGTGTTTGACCGTCTTTATAATCTCCTCGGTGTCTTGCGTATCAAGGCAAATGGGGAAAGCATCAATATTGCCGAACTGCTTAAATAAAATCGCCTTGCCTTCCATGACCGGCAATGCCGCTTCCGGTCCCAAGTTTCCGAGACCCAGGATGGCGGAGCCGTCCGAGACTATCGCAACTGTGTTGTGCTTGATCGTGTATTCGCGGGCCAAACTTTTGTCTTTGCCAATCGCGAGGCTCACCGCGGCCACGCCCGGCGTATAAGCCACAGCCAAGTCATGTTTGTCCTCAAGCGGAATTTTGCTTTTGATTTCCAACTTGCCGCGATGCTTTTCGTGCAGCTGTAATGATTCTTCGTTTATATCCATTTATTACAATCTATTTTACTTCGGCGGCTTCTAAAGCCTCTATTGAATAATTTCTCATGGCCATGAAGTTCCTCATGACATAATCTTTCCTGGCCAGTTTTTTACGATGGTTATTTATTTTATCTTCAGTTACTTTCCAAGGCAATGCCGTTGGGAGCAATTTAAAATGAATATTTCTCGATTGTGAAGCAGCTTTTGCAATAGCCAAGCCGTCCTCCATACCCTTATGATCTGTTAAACTGGAGACCCCATCTATAGTGACTGGAAATTGAAAGAAAGGATATCTCCCCATTGTTATTTCATCAAACTTACCAATATATTGTTTAAACAAGTCATAGTTCCATATCGCACATGTGTTCCAAGGTACACGATATGCAATTAAATCTTCGTTTGCATAATAGCTTTTAAGCTCATCGTTCAATTTTTGATTGATTTTGCCACGATCCTCAACAATCTCAAATTTGTATCCAGCGACTAATAATGTTTCTTTATTTTGCAGTTCTGTAATGAGCGCTTGTATGTTCTCTGTAGTAAATACAGTTTCTTGCGAAAAGATAAACAACGCCTCGGGATCATTCCTTGTCTTATTCATATACTCTAGCACAGAATTTATTGATACAGGACTTATCGGATCGTCTACTTTAATTATCTCAATAGATAATTTCTTTGATTTATTAATCTCATCATCAAAATCAAACCCAGACAAAATATACACCGCAATTTTATGACCGGTTACTTTCTCAATTTCATCCAAGCGTTCATTTAAATCGTCACTTATTTTTTCTCCACTGGTCCTACTAATGAAAGCGATGTCCATATAATATTTTGATTTAATCCAAATAAATAAGTTGCTCTTAACGATCCTCGGTCGCCCACAATAAAAAGATTATTTGGCTGGGGAGGTAGGGATCGAACCTACGATGACGGATTCAGAGTCCGTTGCCTTACCGCTTGGCTACTCCCCAAAAGCAATTTATTTTAACATATCTGGTCACCTTTTTAAAGATCTTGCGAATCTCTCGCTAACCGGATACAATTATACCCTATGTCTCATCAAGTTACACAATATATCAAAGAAGCTCGTCACCACGGGCTCACGAATGAACAGATCATGAAAGCTCTCACCGATGCTGGCTGGCAAGCTCATGAAATCTTGGAATTTGTTTTGGAACCGCCTCGCCCCGCTGGCGCATCAGCCGATGCAATTATTTCCGTGCGCGGTATCAGCAAGCAATACGACAAAACCAAAGCACTCGATAATATCAGTCTGGAAGTTAAGCGTGGTGCTGTCACAGCCCTGCTCGGGCCCAATGGCGCTGGCAAAACGACCTTGGTTCGAATTCTCGCCACACTGCTATTGCCCACTTCCGGCGAAGCCACGGTCAATGGGTTAAATGTCGTGACGCAACCCCAGAAACTGCGCTCTGCTATCGGTCTGGCCGGCCAATACGCGGCCGTGGATGAAGTCTTGAGCGGCCGGGAAAATTTGGACATGGTCGGCCAACTTTATCACCTGAATCCAGCCACAGCCAAAGCGCGGGCCGCCGAATTGCTCAAACAATTTGATTTAGAAGACGCCGCTGACCGGCCGGTCAAAACTTATTCTGGTGGGATGCGCCGCCGGTTGGATTTGGCTGCAAGCCTGGTTAACCACCCTAAAATTTTATTCTTGGATGAACCGACCACCGGCCTGGATCCCCGCTCCCGCTTTACGCTCTGGAATGTTATCCGGGAATTGGTGGAGGAAGGCACCACGGTGCTGCTGACCACCCAATACATGGAAGAGGCCGATCAGCTTGCCAATCATATCTTCGTCATTGATCACGGACACATCATCGCTCAAGGCACTGCCAATGAACTCAAAAAACAAGTCGGCGGAGATGTATTGGAGTTGCACATGACCAATCACGACGACGTCAGTCAAGCCGCGGAGCTGATAAAAGAATTCGGAGATGGTGAGCCGCAGGCCAATTCTAGTAATGGCATTGTGATCATGCCCACTAGCCAAGGCCCATCAATCCTGGTGGAAGTAGTTCGCCGCCTCGATAGCGCGCAACTGAAACTCTCTGATATTATTCTGCGCAGGCCCAGTCTCGACGATGTGTTTATGAAATTAACCGGTCATGGCACCCAATCCAATGAATAGAACTCTCACTGACATTTTGATTATGGTCAAACGCAACCTCCTGCGCTACCGCCGCATGCCGCAGTTAATCGTGTTTTCTTTCATCCAACCTGTAATGTTTGTCCTACTCTTTGCCTACGTCTTTGGCGGCGCGATTCACACGGATACGAAATACATCAATTACTTGATTCCGGGAATTATCGTGCAGACCGTGATCTTCGGCGCCATGATGACTGGCGTGGGCTTGGCTGATGACTTGTCCAAAGGCATGATTGACCGGTTCCGCTCCCTGCCTATGGCCCGCTCCGCGGTCCTGGCCGGCCGAACAATTTCTGAAACGATTCGCAATTTTTTCGTCATCATCGTTATGACTTTGGTGGGTTACGCCATCGGATTTCGCATTGAGCATGGATTCTTCAAATATTTCCTGGCCATCCTTTTGACGCTCTTGTTCGGCTTTGCCTTTTCCTGGGTTTCTGCGACCATCGGACTGGCTGTCAAAAACGTCGAAATCGCCCAAACCGCCGGATTTATTTGGGTCTTCCCGCTCGTTTTCGCCAGTTCGATTTTCGTGCCCACCAATACCTTATCCGGCCCAGTCAAATGGTTCGCCGAACACAATCCGATCAGTTATACGACCAATACTGTCCGGGCTTTATCGTTGGGCACCCCGGTGGGCGACAATGTCTGGTATTCCCTAATTTGGGCCGCGGCGCTCCTGATTGTGTTTGTGCCGCTGGCCGTTTATCGCTATCGTAAAATTTCCTAACCAAATAAACTGTATTTGATCAAGGCGGCCAGCGATTCTAGCTGGCCTTTTAAATTCATATGCTTACCTTCGGTGTGCGACCGCGGGCGGTATGAGACCGGAACTTCGACAATTCTAAAACCGGCCTGGCTGACCCGCGCCGTCACTTCCGGCTCAAACCCAAATCGCTGCGATTGCAGCTTTTGGACGAAACTGCCAATCGCCTTACGGCTAAAAGCTTTGTAACAAGTCATAATGTCGGTAATTTTCTGGCCGATCAAAAGGTTACTAACTTGAGTAAAGAGTTTATTAAAAAAACTGTGCCAAAATTTTAATCCGACGCTCGGCTGAAGGTAGCGGGATCCGTAGACGACCTCGGCGCCATTTTTCATAAACGGCTCTAAAATTTTCTGGATATCGGCCGGATCATACTCCAAATCCGCATCCTGGATGATCACGATATCCCCGCTGGCTTGTTCAAATCCATAATGGAGCGCCCCGCCCTTGCCCGTGTTCTTATCCTGCAAAAAAACTTTAAAATTTTCATCGATTAAAGTTGCCAAAAATTCTCTCGTGCCGTCGGTGGAACAATCATCCACCAGAATGATTTCTTTTTCCAAACCAAGAGTCGACGCCGCCCGAACCTGAGCCAAGACCTGCTCAATCGTTGCTCGTTCGTTGTAAACGGGAATGACAATGCTGACTTTTTGGTATTTCACCCCGTTAGAAGTTTCTGAAGACATTAAAATATAATCGAATTAAGATATAAAAAATTATTCACCTCCGAGAGAGCAGTTACTATTTTTTTACTTCTAACGGGGTATATGGACTAATTTTAACATATAAACAAAACAGGGTCGGGCGGCACATGTGTCCACCCGACCCTCTAAAGGGCGCCGGCCGCACGGCCGGCTACGAGAGCACACCCTTGAAAATACCGAGCGCGATGCCCGCGGCGATCAGGATGAAGGTGATGAGGATCCACGGGATCCTGTGCTTCGTCGGCGGCACGGCTTCGGCGAGAAGTTCCTCGACCGATTTGTTGGTGCTCGTGTCTTCGATCGGCCTTGCTTCCGTATGAGTCTTTGCTCTCACGATGCCTCCTATTGCTTTGCACGTTTACGATAAGTCCATCCCCAACCGTAATTAGGGTTACTATATATGAATCTACTAAAAAATCAAGGGCTCAATCTAAGCTTGAAAAAGCCGACACTTTGGGCTATAATGCTCAGGTCAATTAGTCATTAGAATTTAGAAATTTTTAACTTATGTTATCCGAATCCAATATCATCGGGTTTGCCGTAATCGCGGGATTGGCCGCGATTGTTTATGGGTTTATCCTAACCTGGCTCGTGATGCAGAAAGGGGCTGGCAACGAAAAGATGCAGGAAATCGCCAAAGCCATCCAAGAAGGCGCTACCGCCTATCTGGCCCGCCAATACAAAACCGTGGGCGTGGTGGCTGTAATTTTGGCCATTGTCATCTGGAAATTCCTCGGCGCCCATACGGCCGAAGGGTTTATTGTCGGGGCCGTGGCCTCGGCCTTAGCCGGCTTTATCGGAATGTTTGTGGCTGTGCGGGCCAATGTTCGCACTGCTGAAGGCGCGAAACAGGGCCTGACCGCCGCTTTCGACATGGCCTTTCGGGGCGGTGCAGTAACTGGCATGTTTGTGGTCGGTTTGGGCCTACTGTCCGTCTCACTCTTTTACCATTTTACCGGTGACATCAAGGCGCTGATTGGCCTCGGTTTCGGCGGCAGCTTGATTTCGGTATTTGCTCGCCTCGGCGGCGGCATTTTTACCAAGGGCGCCGATGTCGGCGCAGATTTGGTCGGCAAAATTGAAGCCGGCATTCCCGAGGATGATCCAAGAAACCCAGCGGTTATCGCCGATAACGTTGGTGATAATGTTGGTGACTGCGCCGGCATGGCGGCGGATCTGTTTGAAACTTATGCCGTCACGACCATTGCCGCCATGCTCCTGGGCAATATTTTATTCCAGGGCAACACGACCTTCGTTCTTTACCCACTCGCTTTGGGCGCCATTTCGATCTTCGCTTCGATCATCGGCACCTTCTTCGTCCGCTTGGTCAATAAGGGAATCATGGCCGCTCTCTATAAAGGTCTGATCGTTTCCGGCCTGCTGGCCGCGGTTGGATTTTACTGGGTAACCAAAAGCTTGTTTATTCCCTTCTTCGGCACCGGCTTGCTTTACGCTTCCTTCGTGGGCTTGGTGGTGACCGCTGCCATGGTGGTGATCACGGAATACTACACTTCCAAACAATACCGGCCCGTGCAATCAATCGCCGAGGCTTCAACCACCGGCCATGGCACCAACATCATCACCGGGCTGGCTGTCTCCATGCAATCCACCGCCCTGCCGGTTCTGGTTATCATCGGCGGCATTATGGTTTCTTATCACTACATGGGCCTTTACGGCTCGGCCATTGCCGTGGTCTCCATGCTTTCGATGGCCGGCATAATCGTGGCCATTGATGCGTTCGGCCCGATTACGGACAACGCCGGCGGCATTGCCGAAATGTCCGGGCTGCCGCAAGAAGTTCGTGAGCACACCGATGCACTCGACGCAGTCGGCAATACGACCAAAGCCGTAACCAAGGGTTATGCCATCGCTTCGGCTGGATTGGCCGCCGTCGTCTTGTTTGCCTCTTATACGGAAGAACTCAAGGGCCTAGGGCACCCAATGGCATTTGACCTTTCAGATATCAAAGTCTTGGCCGGATTAATGATTGGCGCTTTGCTCCCCTACCTATTCGGCTCCATGGCCATGCAGGCCGTGGGCCGCGCCGGCCATGCCGTGGTCGAAGAAGTCCGCCGCCAGTTTCGCGAAATTCCCGGAATCATGGAAGGCACGGCCAAACCGGATTACGGCCGAGCCGTCGACATTGTGACCAAAGCCGCGATCAAAGAAATGATCATTCCGGCCCTCTTGCCGGTTATGGTCCCGATTGCCGTCGGCTTCATTCCCTTCTTGGGCGTTAAGGCTCTGGGCGGAGTTTTGGTCGGTTCCATCATTACCGGTTTGTTTGTCGCCATCTCCATGACTTCAGGCGGCGCCGCTTGGGACAATGCCAAAAAATTCATTGAAGAAGGCAATTACGGCGGCAAAAAATCCTTAGCCCATCAGGCCGCGATAACCGGCGATACGGTCGGCGACCCATACAAAGACACTGCCGGCCCGGCCATCAACCCCATGATCAAGATTATCAACATTGTTGCCTTGTTAATAGTCAGTTTCTTGGTGTAACAAACGCAACATTAAAAGCCCCTCTTGAACCAGAGGGGCTTTTAATTTATACTTATGCCATTGGATTTTTGTTTTTCCGTTTACCAATCTCGCCAGCCTTATTAAGGAGGGCTTTATGCGGACACCGAGCACCACGGAGATTCAGCGTGTCAGCGGCCTCGACGAGGTCGGCGATGTGATCGAAAGCCATTTTGTCACGATTGACGAGGCCAAAATTGATCGTTTCGTCGCCGAGCATGGCGATCGAAACAGAATGCACACCAGCGACGAGTACGCCCGCGCGCAAGACTTTCGCAACCGCGTCGCGCCCGGCGTCCTGTGCATTGCGCAGCTCATGGGTATAGCTTACGAGCTGGGCCTCACCGACGGCTCATTCTTCACGCAGATGCTGTGTGACTTCCTGGCTCCCGTCTACCCCGGGGACAGCATTGCGCTGCGTCTCATGCTCAAGGAGCAGAAGGTCTACCGACGGCTCGGCAAACGCAAGGTCAAGATTGCGGCCGAGATCGTGAACCAGGACCAAGTGGTCGTCCAATCCACCGAATGGTCGGGGATGATCCTCTGCTAGATCCGGGTTTCTCCCGCCAACGATTGATCGGCCGACGGACATTCCATCCGCCGGCCTTTCACTTTTTCTCTCTGTAACAACCACCAAGCGATAGGTTGGTGGTTGTTACATCTAAAAAACATGAACAATTATTCCCCCTCCGAGTAACTCATTTTTTTTATAAAAAACCGCGGCTTGGCCAGGCGTAATCGCCCTTTGTGATTTTGCGAATTTGATTCTTGCCGCCCCTTTGGCGGGATTCTTGCCTGCCCGCCCTCTTGGCGGGATTCTCCCTATCAGGGCTTTCTGCTCCGGATGATGATACCGGATCGTGACACCGGCGCGCAGCGGCAATTTCGGGGTCTGACCGGTCCAACTGATGTCTGAAACCGAAAATTCCCGCCGCCATAAATTTTTATCCGCCGGCTTATTGGTCACGACCAGTTGATTCTTTTTGAGATCCTTGCCCACGACATAAAACGGGCCGCCCCCGCCGATTCCGATGCCGCCGCGCTGACCGATCGTGTAAAACGGCAATCCAGAGTGGCGGCCGATTTTTTCGCCGGTTGCGGTCACAACATCGCCGGCCTTGGCCCGGATATGAGCGCGCAGAAACTCACCCACATTGATTTTGCCGATAAAACAAATGCCTTGGGAATCTTTTTTATCCGCAGTTGGCAGTTTGAATTTTCGGGCCAATCGGCGGATTTCGCTTTTTTTATAGCCCCCGATCGGAAATAAAATTTTTGCCAGCTGTTTCTGCCTGAGGGTATACAAAAAATAACTCTGGTCCTTGGCCGGGTCCACGCCTTTGAGCAAGTGATACGCGTTTCGTGATACGCGTTTCGTGATACGCGCGTAATGCCCGGTCGCCACGAAATCCGCGCCAAGCTTTAGGGCTTTATCCAAGAAAAACTTGAACTTAATCTCATTGTTACACATCACATCGGGATTGGGGGTTCGGTTGGCCCGGTATTCGCGCAAAAAATAGTCCACAACCTTGGCCCGATATTCTTTCTCGAAATTCCAGACATAAAAAGGAATTTTCAGAACCTGGGCAACCTTGCGGGCATCTTCCGCATCCTCGGCCCAGGTGCAGCCGTAACCGCCAAAATCCTCGCTCCAATTTTTCATGAACACGCCAATCACATCAAAGCCCTGCTGTTTGAGCAAGACTGCGGTAACTGAGGAATCAACTCCTCCCGACATGCCGACAATGACGGTTTTTTTGATTTTAGGACCTGTGTTCATGGCTGATAGCATAACAAAATTTCATACCCTCTTCAATGGGAACAAGGCGGAGCGGGCTCTGCCTTGTTTGAAACTGTGGTTCAACGATTGAGTTATCGGTTTTCTTGGACCTTAACCGTAGACAAAGGCTTGGTCAGGATCAGTAGCCTTCATGATGCGCCGATCGCTGCAGTCATGCTTCAAGCAGACCATCTTCTCTCCGTTAAGGACTTTGCCACTTGGCAAGTATGGCATGGCCACGAGCAGACAAAACCATTTTCCTCTGACTCGACCGAGCTTGGCCGTTCTTGTCTTAACGTAGGTCAAGATCCGACGATGCGCCTTTTTCAGGTCGGATTCTTCGAAGTCATAGTTGTAGATCGGCAGATCGGCCGCACGATCTACAAAATGAAACGAACAATGAACTCTCCACTTCATAACGTCCTCCTTTGGACAATTTTGCTATCTTAGTAACGCTTCTGCTTGCTTTAACTGCTGAGGCGTATTGATGCCGTAAACTTCCAGAGGATCCACCGTATCCGTGGCAATATCCTGGCCTTCCTTGATCGCCAGTTCCAGCATATCTGTCAGGTAGTGCTCGCCATGTTTGTTTTTCGGCACCAGATGCAGGTGCTGCCTAAGCCAATCAGTTTTGAAGAGATAAATGCCAGGGTTCACCTCCCTGATGTCTCGCTCCTTGGGGCTGGCATCGACAAATTCTTGAATTTTTAAAAGCTGCCCATCGCTATCGCGGATTATACGGCCAAAACCTTGAAATGAGCTAAACTCATTTTCAAAATTTGGCACCAGCGCGGTCAGCATCGAAAAATTGGAATTTAAGGCCTGGTGTCGGCTCGCCAGTTTCTGAATCGTTAACGGTTTGATAAAAGGCATATCGCCATACAAAACCAAAACGTTTTCCCCTTCGGCCTTGGATAAACCGGCCTGGGCGGCGTGGGCGGTGCCCAGCTGTCCTTCCTGAAAAGCATAGTTAAGATTAGTGCCAAGGTAAGATTGCACCAATTCATATTTATGTCCGACTACGATAACCGGGGGGTGAGAAAATTGGATGGATTTTAAATTATCCAGCAAATGCTGGATAAGAGGGCGGTCGACTAAGCCGACCAAAACTTTGGGTAGGGCCGAGTTCATCCGCGTGCCCTTGCCCGCAGCCAGGATGATCGGCTGGATGTTTAAAGTGTCTGCCATAATGTTTTAAAAATTGTTTTTTGGGTTTCATAAATCGCTTCGTTTTCGATAATCACTCCGACCGGATTTTCGGAATTGTCCAGGCTGATATGGGCCACTTTCCCATTATAAATAAGTTCGTGGGTGGCTTTTGGATTGGCTGTGGAATTTTGGAGCCATTTGCGCTCATCCAAGCCAACCAGCACTCCGCCGGCTCCCAAGCTGATAATTCTAACCTGGATTTTTTTCTTAAGGCGGCGATCATTAAAGTCTGGCATGGATTCATAAATGTTTTTCCGCACCGACTCAGTCGAAGAAGAGTAAACATCATAAGTTTTATCCGGTGACAGGGCCATGGTCATCAATACGTCATTGAGGATTTGTTTGATGCCGTCCAAGCCTTCGTATAATTTCATGACCGGCCGGCCACCTTGTTTTTCAAACAAGGATTTGAGTTCGGGCAGACTCTGCTCTACCTGTTGCCGGACCTGATCCAGCTGGCGGCTTTTTTCCTCGATGGCATTCAAAAGTTTTTCCGGTGATTCCGCCACAAAATACTGGTGGGCGGATTTTTCGTAATAACTGACCAGCCCCAGGCTGATCAGGGACTTGAGAATATCATAACTGGTGCCGCGGTTGACTCCCGATTTGGCGGCAATCGCCCGCACTGGCGATGGCCCAAGTTCAACCAACGTCAAATATACGGCGATGTCTTTTTCCTTGAGTCCGAAATTCTTTAGGATGGTTTGGATTTGCATTTGGAAGTTTGTAAAAAGAGAGGAACCAGAGAGAGCGAGGGAGGGATGAGTTATGGGTTAGCGGGGTGGAGTTTGTAGGGTAAATTTACCGGGGAGTAGACTGGTTAGAGTCTGGGGTAAGATTTATCTTAGAAACTTCACGCTGGCTATTCCATTTATCATCTCTTTCTTGCTAATCTCTGGTTTGGGCACTTAACTTCTGTTAAGTGCTGTATAAACTCTCCTCCGTTGAGTTTTCTCTAGCACGATCATTATAGCTGGGTTTTGAATAGCTTGTCAAGATTTTTTCTACAAAAATAAAGAAAAACCTATTTTATTAGGTTTTTCTAGTATATTTTGTCTAATTTATTACTACAATTTAGCAGTTATCAACACCTAAAACTGAATTTTATCCCCAGGTTTCAGAACGCCTTGTTGGGTCGGTGCTGGAGCCTCTTCCGACCCCAAAGGCTCTATCTGCGGCAGGGGTTTTGGCGGTTCCGGCGTGGGGGGCGGGGGTTGCGGCGGCTTTGCCGCCTCAGTCACGACTCGCTTCGCAGTTTCCATTAATTTTTCATCGTTGAGCTTGTTGACGGTTTCCCAAACGGGATTGTCGCTGCGCTTGGGTTGTTCACGCTGTGGTTTGGGTCCGCGATTCGGCCGACGATCATCGCGCCTACGCTCAAAGCGGGCCGGTGGTTCTTCTCTTCTCTCCTCTTCCCGTCTTGGCGCTAATGGTGCGGTCTGTCTGATTTCCTGAGGAGAACTGGCGGCTGCATGCTGGTAGCGCATTTCTTCCTGCAGGTCTTCTTGCTCCACGGCGCTGCTCTCGACAGCGGCGGCCTGCGAGTGAAATTCCGAACCCATCCATTTGTTAATCTTTTCTTCCACCACTTCCCGCGGCGTGGTGTAGCGTTCCCGTGAAACTTTTATGACCTTGTCCTCATTGCCCGTCAATTCGGCAATCGGCGGCAAGGTCGTGGCCGAAAACGGGGTGGAAGCCACGCCGTTAATCATCAGCTTCAAAATAATGTGAAACTTCGGCGGGTTAACCAAATCAGCCAGCAAAAAAGTCGGATCAAATTCCTTTTCCAAAAATTCGGCGTCATCGGCACCGATGCGGAAACAAACCAGGGTGCCGACGTTGCCGAAAATGGCATCCCGCACGGTGGTATTGCGATCGGTGACCAATTGCCCAATATATTGGTGCGCCACGATCAGATTCAGCCGGTATTTACGCGCTTCCGACAAAATGTTTGCAAACGACTCAGTGGCGAAGTTTTGGAATTCATCGACATACAGATAAAAATCCTTCCGCTCCTCTTCCGGGATATCCACCCGACTCATGGCCGCCAGCTGCATCTTGGTAATGATCATGGCGCCCAAGAGGGCTGAATTATCTTCCCCGATCCGGCCTTTGGACAAATTAATCAAGAAAATCTTCTGTTTGTCCATGATTTCACGCAGGTCAATCGAGCTTTTGGTCTGACCGACGATATTGCGGATAATGGCTGATGATAAAAACTGCCCGACTTTATTCTGAATTGGCGCGATGGCTTCGTTGCGGAATTTGTCGTTATAATTGGCAAATTCATCCACCCAAAACGATTTCACCACCGGATCCTTAATATTGTCCACAATCCGCTTGCGGTAGTTTTTATTGACCAGCATGCGGGCAATGCCCAGCAGGGTGTTGCCCGGAGAATCCAGCAAAGCCAGAATCGTATTGTTAAGAATGTATTCCATGCGCGCGCTCCAGACGCCGGCCCAGATTTTGGTAAACACGCCCATGAGGCCCGAAGCCACCAAGTGTTTATATTTCGGGTCGACGGCCTCCAGGGGGTTAAACGCAATCGGAAAGTCGTTATCGGCCGGGTTCAGGTAGACCACATCGTTGACGCGGTTCGACGGGATGTAGTTTAAAATCTTTTCTATCGAATCGCCGTGCGGGTCGACAAATGCCACCCCATGGCCATCCTGAATGTCCTGGATGACCATGTTTTCAATCATGGTCGTCTTCCCCATGCCGGTTTTCCCAATGATATACATATGACGGCGGCGGTCGTCGCGCTTAATGCCAAAAGACACCTCGCGATTCCGGAAGTTGGTTTTGGCAAACAGCGTTATGTCGTCATCAGAGTCCATAAAATTTTTTCTTTAGGTTTTTTAATTTGTAAAATCAACCAATCGGCAAATCCACGGGCGGCGCGGCTTTGACAGCCTGCACGCGCGCCACTTGGCTGACTCTAGCATGCGGCACCTGCGGGAAATGAAAAATCGTCGCCAGCTCTTCCGTATTCATGATAACCTTGCCGACCCCTCGCCAGCTCGAGCGCGGCAGAAAGTTGTGCAGGAAATGCCGCTGGCGAGTCAGCTTGGCCATTTCCATATACGGCCGCTCGAAGCGTTCGGAAAATTTGTAGGTCGGTCCTTCGGTCCACGAATGCGCGATATCCGGCTTGATTCCGTTCAAATTCACGTCATCAAAATTGCGGAAAGCACCGACAATTTCCGGAATGCGAACGGCTTTGTTCAGTTTGCCCTTCGGAGCCAGATACAAAGTGCGGATACGGACATCGTAGCTGACTTTGCCGATGGCGTTTTCAATGGCGGAAATGACCATTTTTTCCACGTCGCTTTTGTGCAGCATCTGCGTGGGCGGTTCCGGCGCCGCGGACTTATAGCCTTCCTCGCCCTTTTCAACTCCCAGAATGTGAGTGACCAATACCTCGGCCAGCAGATCGGGAATAAAATAAACAATTTTCATAAACAATCCGTTGTCGTGTTTGGCCGGCACGCCTTTGAGTTTATCGGTCAAATGCTTGGTGTGTTTTTTCCAATCGTCATTGACGGGTTTGAGCACCAGCTGATAAACCATGAGTTCGTGAGGCTGGAGGTTACTCATGACTTCAATGACATTGGATAAAGGATCGACAAATGTTTCCTGCGCCGAGTGCTCAAAGCTTTGGGTTTGAATATAGCTGCGGATCGGATAGGCGTTGTCTTTTTTCTTCAACCACTGCGTGCCCCAAAAATCAAAATCCGCGGTTTCCGGATCGTAGTAGTGCGGAATGTTGCGCAAGTAGTCTTCGGTTTCCGAAACTTCCGCTTTCGAGTATTGGGCAAAAACCGCGCTCTCGAGCAGACTTCGGAACCGTGTCGGCAGGCGGAAAAAATAATTAACCTTGCCGCCGAACGAAACCATCTCACACGCCCAACTCAGCACCACCTTACCGTTGGCATCCTCACCCCAGGTAAAATTTTGGTGCATGGCGTGCATGGCGGCAAACACCTGTTCCATAGCCAGTGGTGATTTCTCGCTCAGTTCATCCACCCGCACTTCGAGACAGATAAATGGAGTTGTATCCGCATACTCGTTGCGCAGCCGGTCGCGCCGGAGCCAAAAAATCATGTAAACGAGCGCGACCAAAAAAAAGACCCAGCCAAAGCCTGAAACCAGAACGACATCGATTAAAAAATGAAGATATTCGTTAAATAATGCCATCAGGAGCTGCTTGATATTTATCCTTGCCGACCTTTGTAAAGTTTTTGCGGTTGGATAACCCGACCAAGATTGTGTTTCGTTTAACCTGGCGTTTTTTCATAACTTCGCTGATAATCTCGTCGCGATTTAGCGGTTTGCCGGCGGCGCGGAGGATTTCCTTAATCACATCCGCCACCACGCCTTTCTTGTAACCCCATTCAGTCAGAGCGTATATGCCGCGGCCAATCAGGACAAACCGGCTGTCTTTGATCAACTCGTTGTGCACGGTTTCCTGATAAGCGGTTTTGGCATCAAACCGATGCTCGTTGATCAGCTTGGTAATATCCGAATAATGCTCGGGCTTGCCGTGATGTTTGAGCACCAAATAAGCCTTATCCCCGACATCACGAGGCCTAACTTCGCTCCAGTTCTTCAGGCCGATTTCGTTGAATGGGTTGATTTGGATCGCTTTGGAAATATTGAGGTAGCTTTTCAGAATGCTTTCAGTCAGCTCTAGGACATGCTCCCGGTAGAATTCGGTGTCGCGGAATTTATCATAGAGCGAAATCTGGGACACGACATGGTCTTCGGCTTCCAGAATGGAAACAAACGAATCAATCACGGCCTTGAGCTTTTCGAGATCAAAGCCCCTGACATACCAGGATTCATAAAACTCCCCTGTCTCCTTGAGATTGGACAGCTGGTCGCCGATATTGAGCAGAAATTTGAACGCTGCGGTCTCCGACTCGCTTTGTTTATCCAACAGCATAATCTGGATCAAAAATTCCTCGCTCATAATATGGCCGTGCTCAAGAATCGTATCAAAAATCAAACTCAAGGCCTGGTCCTTGGCCGAGCTTTTATTTTTGCGCAAACCCGCCAGGGAATCTTTTTCGATCTGGCGGACCCGCTCCCGGGTCAGATTGAATTTTTTGCCAATCGCTTCCAGCGTCTCAATTTCCATGCCGGCTAAACCAAAACGATGACCCAGGATTTCCCGGTCGCGCTGCTTTAAACCCAAAAGCAGCGAATTAACCATGCTCGTGGGCTGGAACTCACTTAGATTGCTCTGCGTTTGCGACCCCATAACCTTGTCCAAAATATTGGAACTTATGGGGTTGATATTTTTTGTCTCTGAATCAGACATAGCTAATTAAAATTGACGCCTATAGTATAGCATAAATTTAGTTTTATGTCAAGGCCTTGCTATAATAAAAACCGCTCCGGACTTGGGAGCGGCTTTTTGATTTATGAAATGAATTAGCTGCGGCGCCGCACTTCCCAATTGTGCCAAACAATCAAAATCGGGCTGGCAATAAAGATTGACGAATACGTGCCGGCTACGATACCGATCAGGAGGGCCAGAACAAAATTGTGGATTGACTCGCCACCGAACAGCAACAGCGCGGTGAGGACAAAAATAACCGTTAATGACGTGTTGATCGACCGGATCAAAGTCTGATTAATGCTGTTATTGATAATCTCCGACAAGTTTTGGCCGACTCGCAATCTTAAGTTTTCACGGATGCGGTCAAAGACGACAATGGTGTCGTGCACCGAAAATCCAAGCACTGTTAGGACCGCAGTTACAAACAAACTGTCAATTTCGACTCCCCAAAAGTGGCCCAGGAGAGAAAAGGCGCCCACGAGGATAAATAAATCATGGATCAGAGCGACGATGGCCGCAATGCCGAATCGCCAAGATGAGACCGGCTTACTGACTTTGCGAAACGCATAAGCAATGTAGAGGATAATGCCCAGCGACACCAAAATCAGCTGCACAAAGGCTCCGGAACGCAGCTCCTTGCCGATTACCGGGCCAATCGAAGTGTATTGGTCTTCTTTGATTTGGCCATACTTATCCGACAGCGCTTTGAGTAGATTCTTATGGATTTGTAAATCTTGCGGCTGGGTCCGGATCAAAATCGACTTATCCCCGAGTGGCTGAACGCTCGCCTCTGCAAAGCCGCTAGATTTTAAAACTTCGCCAATCTGGGCCGGGTCCTGTGCCTGCTCAAATGAAATTTGGGTCAGGGTGCCGCCGCGAAAATCGATCCCGGGTTTGAGCCCGTAAAGCGCCAACGAAACCACCCCGGCCAATAACAGCAATACCGAAAAAACAAACCAAAACTTATAATAGCGCATGATATTAAACATTTTTTTCTTCCTCCACCATGCTGCGGACTCCATACAACGAATGTTTGATCAATAAATTATGGCCGACCAGCAGTCTCAAAAAAGTCCGGGTCACGGTAATGGCGGTAAACATTGAAACCAGAATGCCCAGGGCTAGAGTGATGGCAAAACCGCGGATAATGCTCGACCCGAAATAAGCCAGAATCATGGTCGTAATCAGACTTGAAAAATTGGAGTCGCGAACAGAGAGCCAGGCGCGCTTGAAGCCGTCTTCCACGGCTTGCTGCAGGGTTTTGCCTTTGCGCAATTCTTCTTTCAAGCGTTCAAAAATCAAAATGTTGGCGTCAACCGCCATACCGACGGACAGAATAAAGCCGGCAATTCCGGCCAGGGTCAAAGTGACGCCAAATAATTTAAACAGAGCCAAACTCACGAAGGTGTAAATCGACAAAGCCAGCACGGCCAAAATGCCAGGCAAGCGATAATAAATAATCATGAACAAGGCGACGATCAAAAAGCCGATCAATCCCGCGGCCACGCTTTTTTGCACTGACTGCACGCCTAAGGTTGCGCCGACGTTTTGCTGCTCAATCAGATGAATCGGCACGGGCAAGGCGCCGGAATTAAACCGGGTGACCAGATCACGGGCTTCCTGGACCGTAAATTGGCCGGTAATGACCGCCTGGCCGTTGGTAATGGGAGTTTGAACCGTCGGCGCGGACAAAACCTGGCCATCCAGAAAAATGGCAATTCGCTTGCCTACATTGCGAGTGGTGAGATCCGCAAACAACTTCGTGCCTTCGGCGTCGAATTGCAATAAAATCTGAGGCACGCCGGTTTGCTGATCAAACTGCAGGGTCGCACGCTTGAGCTGCTTGCCGGTCAGTCCCGTGGCCTTAAAGGCCTGGTCAGCGCTTAAGTTGACCTGGCCGCTTTGGTCCGGGGTGACGCTGGGATTGGGGTTTTCTTCGCGAAATTCCAAAAACGGAGTCTGGCCGATCAAATCGATGGCCTGATTGATGTCCTTGATGCCGGGCAATTCCACAATCAACCGGTCGTTGCCGGAAACCTGGATCACCGGTTCGGAAACGCCAAAACCGTTAACGCGGCGCTCAATTACATCCCGGGCCGAGGCCATGGCATCGCCTTGGGCATCCGATGGAATATCTTTCAAATCCGCTTCGTAAACCAAATGGCTGCCCCCCTGCAAATCGAGGCCCAAACGCAGGTTAAATTGATGCTCAAAGTTGATCTTGAGAGGTTTGAGGTTGATTTTGCCGCCTGCGGGAATCGCCAAATAGACTGCCGCTAGCGCCAGTAAAACTATGATTATAAACTTAATATATAAAGACTTTTTTGTCATTTTAGCAATAAAAAAGAGGTAATGCCTCTACCAAAAAGTATACTACTTTTCAACAAGTTGCGCAACGACTAGGAACCGCTGCCTGGCCGTCCCGATCGGATACGAGGTCTGCAGGGTCAGCAGCTTGCGGCCGCCGGAATCCTGAGCGAGGACGGACAAATCTGTGGCTTCAACGATTCTTGTTTCAAAAATTCTATAAACAAACGACTCGTTGGGCGTTTTGATCCTGATCTCATCCCCGCCCACAAGTTCGGGCAGGCGGGCAAACACGGATTTATAACTCCCGTAAGAGCTCGGATAATCCGAGGAGTGGCCGACAATGTAGCAGTTGCCAACTTTCCCGGGTTCGCTGGTTCCAGCCAAGTGAACGACTCCCCGCTCGAGGGCAACCTGAATAGCCAGCTCATCATTGCTCGCCGCCTCGATTATCGGCACGAACAACGATAATTTTTCAATTATTAAGTTGGCTGGTATCTTGGTTGCAATTTGGTCCGGCAACTTTTGCTCCATATGTTTAGCGGGACGGAACCAAAAAAAGATCAAAACAAGCCCTAAGATTAAAATCAGGGCCCGCTTCTCGATTCCAGATTCTTGATTCATGATTCTATTTTTTCTTTTTGATAGTCACGTCAATTTTGCGCGGGGCCTCGCGCGCAGCTTTCTCTATCAGCCAAGAGCTTGATTGAATTTTGCCGCCTTCTCCGACATTGTAGATCATTTTGATTCTCAGCTCTTTACAAGTTGCCGAATCTTTATACAACGATGAGTCCGGGTTTTTAGCGTCCTTTTCGTTTCGATCACCGCCGTTGGCAAAAATGTCGGGCCGGACCCGCCGTAAAGCTTCCGAGACGCCCATATCCGTCGGATCCTTCGGATGCTTGGTAATCACCACTTCATCCACCCATCTAATTGCTTCAATCACTTCTTTACGTTCTTTCTCAGACATAAAACTGTATTTCTTTTTGGCGCGCAGCCAGTTATCATTGTTCAAAATCACCACCAGCTTGTCGCCGAGGGCCTTGGCTTCTTTAAAATATCGGACATGGCCGGGATGGATCGGATCAAATCCGCCGGAAACCGCCACGACCACCGGTTTTTTAGATTGATTCATTGTTTCACTTGTTCAATTAATTGCTTCGTTAAAATCCGCGGCAAGCCCATGACCGTGCCCAGCTCGCCATCGATATGGACAATATACGGCTTAATCGGCGGATCGTCGAGATGAAACGCCCCGGCAAAATCAAGAACGCGGCCGAGCTTGACCATTTCGTCAATTAGCTTGGCCGGGATTTTGTGAAAATAAACCTTGGTCGAATCCAGGCCCTGGGCGGTTTTGCCGGTTTTCGTGTTGGTGACGACCACGCCGCAAATAACCTCGGCTGGTTTTGCTCCATAAGATTCCAGCATGCGCCGGGCCTCAGACTCGTTTTGCGGCTTCTCATAGAGTTCGCCGTCATGAATCACGATGGTGTCACAGGTAATCAAAATTGCCGGCTCCTTTATCCCGGCAAGCAAGCTTTGATTCTTTGCCTTGGCCACCAGGAGCGGCAAGGCGCGCAAATCCCCAGACCGGATGGATTTTTCATCGATTTGTGGGTTGAGTGTTTCGAATTGATATCCCCAATAGGATAACAATTTTTGGCGGCGGGGAGAGGATGAACCAAGGATTATTTTCATATGGTTTTTTGTAAAACTATAATGAGAATCAAAATGCCGACATAACCATACAGAATATAATCGACTTGTTGGTCCGACCGCTCGATTGATGCCCATTTCCAGAGATAGTGTCGAATGCAGCCTCCGGAGTATCCGCCTTGCCCGCTTTGTTTCAAATATTTATTTTCTAAATCAGTCAACAGGCAATGGTCTTTAAAGATCAGCCATTGTACGACGCTGAGTAGTGGCAGAACCAGAACCGCGTATGCCATCTGAGGAAAAATCAAAACTATCACGATGCTCAAGAGTCCGATGGCCAAAAGGGCGGCGTGAACGGACAGCACCAACCGGGCAATCAGCTTATTAACCTTCATTTATTTCGTCTGTTCTTTGTTAAGCACCAGGCAGGCGGAATTGATGCAGTAGCGCTTGCCACCTTTATCCGCCGGCCCGTCATCAAAAACATGGCCCAAGTGCGAGCCGCAATTCTTGCAGGCCACTTCGGTGCGGTGTTCGTTATCTTCGCGCAATTCCACATGCTCCAAATTCACGGGGTCGGTAAAACTCGGCCAGCCGGTGCCGGAATCAAACTTGGTCGCGGACGAAAACAGTTCCTGAGCGCAGACGGCGCAGGTATACATGCCCTTGCTGTGCTCGTTGACATATTGGCCGCTAAACGGCGCCTCTGTCCCCCGCTCGCGCAGAATATGATACTGCTGCGGGGTTAGTTTCTTCTTGAGTTCTTCGTCATTAATTTGCATCTTACTGATCATTCCTTTAATAATGGCCCGAATTTGGCGCGCAGTTTGGCAATCTTCGGACTGATCACAAACTGGCAATAGGATTTACTTTCATTAAGCTCGTAATACCGCTGGTGATAACTTTCGGCCGGCCAGAATTTAGTTAAGGGCGCAACCTCAGTGACAATTGGATCATCGAATACCCCTTCATCGTCAAGTTTTTTGATAAATTCCTGAGCTTGTTGTTTTTGCTCTTCGTTGGTGTAAAAAATTACCGAGCGGTATTGCTCGCCGATGTCATTGCCCTGCCGGTTAAGCGTGGTTGGATCGTGCGTGGACAGAAAAAAATTCAAAAGATCAGAATATTTGATTTGCGCGGAATCGAATTCTATTTTAATCGCTTCCGCATGACCCGTGTTTCCCATACTGACTTGCTCGTAGGCGGGTTTATCCGTATGGCCCCCGGCATAGCCGGACTCAACCGATTCTACGCCTCGCAAGCGCCTAAAAATCGCTTCCGTGCACCAAAAACAACCGCCTCCGAAAACCGCGACTTCTAGTTTATTATTCTCAACGCTCATATTTTAAATATTACAATTTAATCTGCACGGTTGTTTTTGGAAGAAGCCCTGCCCCGCACCGAACCGCAGGTTCTGGTGCTGGGGAGCCTCCGCCAAAAACCGCCGTTCCCAATTGTTTGCCCATATCATTCTCCCCGGATCTTCGCGGCTAATTTTGCCAGTTTCTCGTCATCGTCTCGCTTATAATCATGCGATGAAATATAGCCTTCGTATTTTTCAAAATACTTATCAACGTCCGAATGAATCGGCTGCCAAGAATCCAACTTGGTGCCGTGCATGGGGAACAGCTTCACGTGCAGATGGTTAATGCCGAAACCCTCAAACACTATGCCGGTACGGCCGACATCGTCCAGCCGATCTATCAGCAGTTGGCCGACCTTGCGGGCGGCAATTGAAATATCGGCGAATACGCTTTCATCAACTGCGTAAAAATCGGCGTTATGATGATCTTTTGTAACCACAACGGTGACGCCCTCGGTGTTGGGAAAAATCGTCAAAAAAGCCAGGTGCTTGGCATCTTCCCAAACTTTGTGGCTGGGAACTGTCCCGGCAATGATGGAGCAAAAAAGACAATCTTTCATGGTTTTATTTTAGCATTTTATTTATCCCATTCAAAACCGCGACCGAAATGCCCGCCGGTGGCAATTTGGGCATAAATCGGCTGATTCAACTTAAGCAATTTCTGAATTCCGGCCGGCGTTAAATCGTAAACTTCGGGAATTTCGGTCTCTAGCCCATCTAAAATTGCAATAGCCATAACTGGCTTTGCTTTGCCAATGGCGTAGGCCAATTTGACCAAAACTTCCCGGGCCTGGTTTTGCTTCAAAAGCTCAACCGCGATTTTGCGCGCCATATACGCGCCGCTGCGATCGACTTTCGTATAATCTTTGCCCGAGAATGATCCGCCGCCGACCGGCACATTCGGGCCATAAGCATCAATCACAATCTTGCGCCCCGACAGGCCGGAGTCGGCATCAAATCCGCCGACGGTCCATTCCCCCGCCGGATTGATCAGATATTCCTCGGCCTGAATTTTGGATTGAACTAATTTTAATAAATCCGCTGTTTTGGAATTTTGAAAACTGGCAACAACAGTTTTGACTTTAGACTCAGCGCTCACCGCTCGGCGCTCTACGCTCACTTGCACTTTGCCATCAAATGGATAGACTTTGTAAATTTCCCCGCATAAATTCCGGGCCAATTCGTATTCAAGAGGCATAAAATTCGGCGTGTCCACGCAGGCGAAGCCCACCATGATGCCCTGATCCCCGGCGCCGCCGACGTCGACGCCATGGGCAATGGATGGGCTTTGCGGCACGACTTTGACATGCACCTCAAAAGCCGGCCCCACAATCGCGCGGACAATCTGTTCGATATTTACATTGCCGTTGGCCTGGCTGGTCACCTCCCCACTGACCGTAATCCGCCCGTGACCGCCCATGACTTCCACGGCCACGCGGGAATTGGGATCGAATTTTAGATACTCATCAAGAATCGAATCGGCGATAAAATCGCAAATCTTATCCGGATGCCGTGGAGAAACAAACTCTGCGGTTTTAATTTGGAATTTAGAATTTGTCATTTGGAATTTAAAAAACTTTCCCAAAAAGGAAAGTTTTTTCTTTATCTTTCCTCTTGCGAGGTTGGAATTAGCACCTTCCGGTTTCCGGGGTTGCTGGACAGTTCAAACGGGCCAAATCCCTAGCTGTCGCTCTTGATATATTTGATTGGCTTGATTATACCTTATTTAAGAATCTTGCGCAAATTGTTTTTGTAATGATAAAGATATAACTGATCACCGGCCAAAACTCGGGCGGCGGCATGCGCATCGCCGTCTTTAACTTTTTTAAACAGCATCTTCATTACACCCACGCCAAAATGTCCCTTTGTGACATAGTATCTGGTTACCGATTTGTCATCGATAAATTTATAATCAAAAGCGCGGCCCAGGATCTTTTTGGCCAGATATTTGGCCTTGGGCATATGATCCTTGCTCGTAATGATTGCCAGTTTTCGCAGCTTCAAAGGTTTCAAAAACAACTTTTTGCTGAAATAAAAATTGCCGATAGTGTTAAGGGACTTTTCTTCAAGCAAAATATCGTGTTTTTTTACGCCCCAACGAAGCAAGTGGCCCATCATCACCCGGGCCTCGCTGATTTTCGGTTTTTGTTTCAATCCGCCCCAAAAATATCCCGACAATAAAATCTTGGGCGCTGCTTGAGATTTATAGAGCTTCCCCGCCAACTTTAACCTCGGTAAAAAATTTTTTGGTTTAAATCCCCGCCCCAAAACGAGAATTGCGTCGTATTTCATTTCTTTTACGATCTCTTTAGTGTTTTCGTTATTAAGGCAACGGAATCAATGGGATTATAAAATTTGATTTTCTTTATGCGATTTAAATCCACCCATTCCGGTCCCTTACTATATCTTTTTTCATCGCCTATCAAATGCTTAGCATTTGGCTTGCCCGTAAAACTTTGGCAGCCATAATAAAGAAGAGTGGAATGAAAACATTTGCCCGAACTGGTGCCGATAAAAAAATCATCGGCTGCATGCAATAATCCGCCCGGTTTGATTTTAACACCGGTTTCTTCCCAAACTTCTCTTTTTAAAGCATCTTCGATTTTTTCTCCTTTCTTGATACCGCCGCCCGGAAAATCGTAACCGCCCCATTGTTGTGAAAGTAATATTTTATTTCCTTTGATTATGACCGCGTAAACAGACGGACGAAAAATAAGCTCGTTGGCTGGAACCAGTCGTCGCTTACCGTCAAAATTTTTACAAAGGATTTTCTTCACGTTTTTTGCGACATCAATTTCTGATGCTCTTCTGTATTCAGTAGGCGGTATTTCTTCCATTTGTTACAGTCTGTCGAACCATTAAAGACCTAAGCAGTAAACGATTGTATATAAATTACACCAAATCAAAACAACTGGGCTATGATACCGTGGTACTAGGGTGATGTCGACTTGGCTCGGTGCAATCAGGCTCCAGAATTATATACTCGCCGAGTACGGCAAAGACTTTATATAATCTTCCATAAACTGCCAATCTGGTCGGTTGTTTTTTGAAGGAAGTTTTATGCTTCTATCCCGGATTCTTTCTTGACTAGCTTTTCTGCCGTAATTATATCGATATTGTTCTTGGTTAAAAATCGTTACAAGAAATAAAGCAATGTACTTATTCATACTAAAATTCGGAATAAGTTTTTCAACATGATCACTGGCTGAAAAATTTTCAGGTTGATACGAACAATAACCGAGAACCGCACTATCCACAGTTAAAACATTACCGGATTCTGTATAAAGAGCATAAAATCCTTCCACCCCATTATTAGTGGCTTGTGTAGTTACAAAAGGATATTTACCAAAACCAATCTCTTGTAAGTCTATAATCGATGTTGTCTTACTTCCTGTTATCTTGAACAAATCTTTTAGATTGAAGTACCGCCACTGATCGATACTAAGTTTTACTTTTCTACCACTTATTGGATTTGCACTAATGTTTAGTAATTTATCAATATCCAGTTTGAGCCATTTTGCTCGCACTTCAGAGGGAACTAAGAGGTGGTCGAGCGTGACATTGGCCTCTCTTCCGTGTGATGTATAGCGAAATCTATTTGATTGGATTGCCATGCAATAGAAAACCTTCTCCCTGAAATCCATCTCCCTTTTAGGAGTAAGAACCTTAATATTTTGTGCGGTATAAAATGGTTCTTGTTGAACAAATGAACTCAAGAGATAAGTGCCACCAAGAGTCACTGTAATTAAACCAGCTGGGTAAGGCTCATGATTTTGATCTTTCGAGACTTTTGCTACAACACCTAGATTTTGACTACTTCTTGAAATAAAACTGATTTCCGGATCGTCCAAATCCATTTTATATAAATCAAATTGATTTCCGTACTCAATATCAAAGATTGAATTTAAGGGTACTAATTTCATAAATTCTGAACTTTAAATGCAACATACTTCTTTACTTCTTGAATGAAGCTATCGTCACTAATGACTGAATAGTCAGTTTCCATGTATGCCTCTGCGCACCACTCGTCTTCTGGTTTTACAACCCTATTAACACTCAGACCGGCAAGATCTTCTTTATTCATGTAGGCACGAATCCACTTCTCACGGATAGTATCCCATCGACCATACACATCTACACGCCCCCTATTCTTTCGTTTTACAAAACCATCGTCTTTAAAATGCCCGAAAAATGTCTTCTTTCCACTCGGATGAGGTCTTTTTGCAGTAAACACCATAATGCACGAAACGACAGCAACTTTAGAATTGATAAACAATTCTTCCGGCATAGATAAAACTGCCTCAAGTGTGTGCTGTTCGAGAAGTTTCTTTTTTAACTCAAGAATTTTACCTGTCTGCGACAAGGCTGCCTGCATAGGCACAATCGCTACAGTTTTTCCGCCCTGCTCAAGACACTCAAGATTGTTAAGTATAAATTCGAGTTCTTCTGTATCATTTTTCTTGTCGGATTTGTACGGTGGATTAAGCAATCCAACAGTAGGTCTTTTTTCTTTAACTTTTTGAATAATTTCTTCGTCAAAACAACTACCATTCAATATGTTTGTTTTTCCATCCTGGTGGATAAACATATTAGAACAAGCCAAAGCAAAAATATGAGCCTGATATTCAACTCCTATCAGCTGATTTTGCTTTATATGTTTTATTTCTGTTTGATCACCTTTTGCGTCATTCACCATCAAATTCATGGCACTAACCAAAAAACCGCCTGTGCCGGTGCAACTATCATAAACAACACTACCTTTGTTCACTTCTCCTAAACGCGCCATAAAATCAGTTATGTGTGGCGGCGTTAGAACTATACCAAGCCCTTTGTCACTATTTGCGTAACGAAGAAATTCAATATAAAGCTGTCCAAGAACATCGAAATATTCGTGGGTTCGGATAAAGGTGTTTATATTATCATTAATATCAGAAATGATCTCTCGCAATACACCATCTTTTGTAGAAAGGGAGGTATCTGTTTTAATAAATTCAAAACGGCCTTTTACAATTTTTAGCTTTTGATCTTGTATTCCAGAATTCTTAAATTGCATCTCCACGGTATCGACAAGATACTTAGCAAGATCCTCAGCTTTTGAATATTCTTTATAAGACTTTTGAAATGCTACACTCTCTAAAGCAATCAAAATACAACTAATGAGAAGACTCCGATCGCTTTCCAAAATCTTATATCCATGCAGTTTATCGTTCAGATCTTTTGAAAAAGAAAGTAATTTATCATAATCCTGTCTAAATTTTTCAGGGCTCTTCAAATATCCTTGCAAATAATCGTCAGGTGACAAAAGTTTATTGGAAAATTTTTCTACAGCCTTTTTTTCTCCTTTTAATTGCAGGAAATGAGAAACTCTTATTTCTCGTTCAGATTCACCGCTCACAGCAATGGAGAGCACATCGTATTCTTTAGCTAAATAAGAGGAATAGAGTAAAGCGCCATCCACGGCATAATCTTTATACTGCAAATGATCTTTGCTTTCATGTTTAGCTACGTCTGCCTTACATTCAACGATGATTAGCAAGTCAGGATTTTTTTTGTATTGAATAATAAATTCTGGACTACCACGACCAAAACCACCCTTTGAAGCCGTAGAGAGGAGTTTTTTAATTTTAGGAGTATCGGAGGATTGTTCTTCAATGACAATACTTTCAACAAACCTCTTAAAGAGGTCGCGAACAATATCCTCAGTTTTTCGTTCATTCTTCGTCATAAATTTTAGGCATCTAATAATTCAGTTATCGATTTTGTCTTTGTTTCGATATAATCACTTCTACCTTCTTTTCATACATTATGCCAGGAAAGAAGCTAAAAAGCAAAAAGCGGCCTTACGCCGCCTTTACTTATTCACATATGTCTTAATTATACTCCCTTTTCCTAAAAAGTCAAATTTTTAGCCATTTTGTGAGTACAAAACAAAAATGGCTTTAAGGGCATTTCCTTCTTATCTTTTAGTATAGTACTTATCAAATGCTTTTAAAATCCTTGGATGATAATAGTCTTTTTTGCTGCTTCTTGGGTTTTTAGGATCTAGATACCGAACGATATGGTATTTGGGATCTTTTTTCAATTCGTTTTTTATTCTATGATACTTCGGATTTAACTTAAAATCAGAATACCGTTTAAGTAATTTTTTGCTTAATGAATCATAGTCGATTGAATACTCTTTCAATAATAAATCATCGCTTACTCTAACCTCCATGGCATTAGCATCATTAGTTAATCTGAATTTGGATCCTGAGAATTTTGCTTGCCTAACCTCCCCAACTAATTTTAATACCGGCTTACCTTTTCGTTTAAAATCACCTTCTTTGATAAATCTTAACTTGGGTACTAGTTTTTCATCAATAATCAAACTGCCCTTATCTCCCTTTATCTCTCCTGTTAAAATATTCAAAATACCAGAATTTTCTGGACCAATTTTTGAAATATTGGACAATATATCTATCCATCTTTGTCTTTCATTTTCAACTAATAACTGAAATAATGCAACTAATTCAGGATATTTTATCTTTTCCGTCCTTGCATTGTATCTGTAATAAATTTCTGATTCCTTGATAGCACCATCATTTTTTATCGCAATAACTGGTTTTGAATCGCTCTGGTATATTTTCAGTAACCCTAGCGTTTTATTTTTGTGTTTAACAATGTATTTATCAAAGTGGATTTCTGGAGAAAAGACGCTATGAAAATATCCTGTAATATTAGATTCGTCTTTAATTTCAAAATTATTATTTCTTATACCCACTATTTCAATTGGAGAATTTTTAATCCCATAAACTAGAAAACCGCCTGCTCTATTAGCAAAAGCGGCGGCGGTTCTTCCATATTCATCTTTTGAACCCCAATTAAATGATTCCTTAAATTCTAACCAAGAATTTTCCCTCAATGAACCTTGTTTGCTAAATAGACGTTTCAGTTTCTCATCATTAAGTTCCTGCATGGAATTTATCCTTGTTTCTTGGCAAGATTTTTTTTATGCTCTTCGGTTTGTAACAATCCGCACTTTTTATATTTCTTCTAGTGTAAGAAATGCCACAGGGGGTTCGGTGCTGGGGAAGCCACCCGTGCTTTGATTCTCGACTGCTCGTCTGCGAGGAGTCGCAACCGGCCCTGTTGCCTGTTGTGCTTTCCCCCTCGTAGACGAGTAGGCGTATTCGCTTTTCAATGATCCTATGGTCATTTTACTCGTCTGTCAGTTTTTGTCAACTTCTTGGGAGTGGATAAACTATCGTGCTCTTTTACGGCCTCCCATACCCAAGTATGGCTTCGTTTGAAGCCATGTAATTCCTTGAGCATCTTCGCAACGGTGCGCGTGTCCAGCCCCTGCTGGTACAGGCGCACCGCTTTGTCTTTCATTTCCTGAACTTGTTTTTGTTTGAATGTTGATAGAGGCATAGTGGTGAATCCTTTCACTACTATTATATTCCCCTGTCAACTCCTGTCAAGTTATGTACTGTGGATAAGGTACTTTAGTCTTGGATCGGGTTCGTTGCATGTATAATCCATGCTTTGAGAAGTGCTCGGCCTGTCGCTGGAATTCATCGACTGTGATGGCTTCTTTGCCCTGGTTTTCATTCCGGAGGAATGTGACCAGACCCTGCAGTGCGTCATCGAATCCTGGGTCGCGTTCCCTTTCTCCTGCGAAGTCTTTATTACTGTCTGTGAGGAAGAGACGTGCCCGCTGTTCAAGCTCTTTGCCGTGCATCATCGTGTAGATGGTCGTGCTTTGCACTGAAGCGTGGCCTAGGATATTCATGACGTCTGCAGTCGACCCCCCGCTCTTGATAATGTGATGTCCGCGGTGGTGCCGGAAGCTGTGAGCGTTCATGTACGGCATTTTTGCCCTGTTGCAGTACCGTCGCAACATTTCGCCCACCCCCTTGATTGAGAACCTGTCGCCGCACTTCACGCTAGTCACTGATACGAAGAGTGCACCCGGTTCATCGAACTTCATGACTTTCGTAAGGTGATCTCGCTTCTTAAGCCAGCGCACTAGATAATCATTGGTGTCATCCGTCCAGAAGATCTCTCGGAATGGTCGACGGGACTTTGCTTTCTCTGTTCGGATTATTGCTCTCTTTTCGTTCAGATCTAGATCGTCTACGTTAAGGGAGCATACTTCTCCGTTTCGTGCTCCCGTGTCCCAAAGGAGACCGAGAATCGCTAGATTTCTTATATGTCGTGGGTCGCTGGTGTCTTGCGGAATTGCCGAGACAAGCTGCTTATACTGCTCATCACTTGCTACGCGAGGCAGCTTTGGTTCTTTGTCTGGTATTGGGATCAGTTCTTCGTCGATTACTTTGTAACCTTGTAGCCGGTAGAATTCGAAGAATTTTCGGAGTGCCATGCACTTGCCGACGAAGCTGTTTCTGTCCCATCCGAGGTCTGCCATGCCGTTCAGGTATTCCATCACGTTGCTCAACGTGATGTGCTCGATGTCAGGGTTGCGGAGAAACAGGCAGAAGTTTCTTAGCTCGCGGTCATAGCCGCGTACTGTTGTTTTTTTAACCTTGAACTGTCTCCAGTTCGAGAATTGATTTATTGCGTCTTTAGTTAGCATATACACGAAACCCACCAGGATGCGACTCGTGGTGGGTTCGTGCCGTTTCCGTCCGCAGACCGAAGTCAGCGATCGGGACGCGAAGCGCCTTGCAAGGCGCGCATGATTGTGCGTTATCCAGGTATCCCCGGCACATAAACCATGCAGAGCAATTTTAGCTCTTATGCGGCTTTCTGTCGAACCCCATTGTGTCGCATCCTCGACCTTGCGGCCGATTGATCCCTATCGGGAACAATGAGATAGGTATTTTTAAGTTAATGTGTTTGACGACAGACCAGTCGACACCAGTCTCCCGCTATGCCAAACGGAAAGATATTCCTTCGCGCCAAGGAAGTCAAACACGAAAGCCATAGTAATTGAATTTTATAAGTCGTTGTCAGACAAGTCCAGATTTTTGGTCGCTTGAACCTTTATCTTTTCCTTATATTTTTATTTGTCAGACCAATTAAAACACAAAAGCCCGGTGCGACGCCGGGCTTTTGATAAACTTTCGACTTTATTTTCCTGCGAACGGCTGGGTCGTATCTCCTTTGTTGGAAAAGTAGAACGAGAAAGCCATTCCAGCGAGAAGCAAAAATTGATCGCCTGAGATTTTGCCCAAAAAGAGCGCACCTATCGTTGCCAGGGCCATCAGGACGAATACAACTTTGCTCGCGGATTTAAGAATTTCCATAATTTATTTTAAGGAATTTTTTATTTGTGCGAGTCCTTCTTCAATTTTTTTCATCCTTCTTCGACCTGCGAAGGATGTGCTGTTTGTGTTTGCTGACCACCGGCCAGTGCGACGAGCTCGTCGATTATTTTCTTATTGCTCGCCGGGCAGTTCGGCTTTTTCGAAAATATTTCGAAGTGGCCGACGATGTGATTGCGGTCAATTGGTATCTGCCATCGTTGGCAAATCTCGCGGATCAATGCTGCACTCGACTGCTTCATCGCATCTGTCCAAACATCATCCGGCTTTCCTTCGTGCTCGATACCAACGGTGTAAAGATTGGGATTAATGTTCGGCTTTATCAGTTTCCAGACCGGCGCATCTACCCGGCCTGCATGCCAGGCAGTATCTTCTTCTTTCACATACTGATGGACTTCACCGGTTCGTCCGATGCCGTAGTGCGAGCTCACTAACGAAGCTGGATTTGCGAACCACGAATCGGTGCCGACAAGCGTGCCATCCATAATGTGAATGACCACTCCTTCCGGTCGATAACCTTTGCGCCCGGCCCAGAAGTTAGGAGACTTTTTTTGAATGATATTCATGGCGTTATTTATTAAGGGTAATTAGCAAGTTAAGCAAGGC